>Ga0187773_10000113_pt1 | contig 35033 bp, 31 predicted proteins | sample 0216_BV02_MP05_1_FD_133133 | JGI IMG/M metagenome (GOLD analysis project Ga0187773, IMG submission 133133) | Tropical peat soil microbial communities from peatlands in Department of Meta, Colombia - 0216_BV02_MP05_10_MG | ecosystem: Environmental > Terrestrial > Soil > Wetlands > Peat | place...
CGGAAAGAATCAGCTCAGGACTCCAGGCGAGCAGCTGTTTGAGCTTGCGGGCGCGCAGCGTGCGCGACAGCTCGCCCTCAAGCAGCGAGTAGGTGCCGGCCGAGCCGCAGCACAGGTGCGCCTCCGCCACGGGCAGGAGCTCCGCGCCCAGCGCCCGCAGCAACTCCTCGGTGGCATCGGCGCAGCGCAGCGCGTGCTGCTGGGTGCAGGGCTTGTGCAGCGCCACGCGCCCGGACGGCCGCGGACCTAAGCGGCGCTTGAGGGCCTCCCGCTCCGGAGCGAGGAACTCGCCGGGATCACGCGCCGCCGCGCTCACGCGGCGTGCCTTCTCGGCATAGGCCGGATCGTCCGCGAGGAGGCGCGCGTAGTCGCGCACCATCGCGGCGCAGCCTGAGGCGTTCAGGACGATCGCTTCAACGGCACCGGCGGCGAGCTGCGGCCACCAGGCGTCGATGTTGCGACGCGCGTCATCGAGTGCGCCGCGCGGATCGCCGAGATGATGGCGGATCGCCCCGCAGCAGCCGGAGGCTGCCTCGGTGCGCGCCGCGACGCCGATCGCATCGAGCACGCGCGCGGTGGCTGAGTCGATCGAGGGGGCGAGCGCTCCCTGGGTGCAGCTGTTGAGGAGCAGTACCTTACGGGAGTGACTGCCCCGTGGCCACTCGCCGGCGGGGCGTGCGGGGCGCAGCGTCGCGCGCAATGAGGCCGGCAGCAGCCCGCGCACCGCTCGGCCGAGGCGCAGCGCGAGCGCGAAGAGCCTGTGGTGGGTGAGTCCCTCGCGCAGCAGCCAGCGCACCGCCCGCGCGCGCGCCGGCCGGCGCACCTGGCTCTCGACTGCGGCGCGGCCGATGTCGAGGAGATGGCTGTACTCGACGCCCGAGGGGCAGGTCGTCTCGCAGTTGCGGCAGGTGAGGCAGCGGTCGAGATGCAGTTGCGTCACGGCGGTGGCCGGGGCGCCTTCGAGCACCTGCTTGATCTGGTAGATGCGTCCGCGCGGCCCGTCGAGCTCATCCCCGAGCAGCCGGTACGTGGGACAGGTGGCGTTGCAGAACCCGCAGTGCACGCAGGCGCGCAGGATCGCCTCCGCGGCCGCGCCCTGCGCGGTGCCTTGGAACGCTGCGGCGAGCCGGGTCTCCATCGAGCCTCAGAGCCCGGTCACCAGGCGGTTCGGATTAAAGATGCCGTGCGGATCGAAGCGCGCCTTCAGCCGTCGGTGAATATCGAGCACCGCGCCCGAAAGCGGATGGAAGCGGCGGCCGGCCGTGCCGCCCCGCCAGTGCAGCGCCGTGCCGCCGGCGGCGGTGGCGAGGCGGCGCACTTCGTCCGCCGGGAGGTCGCTCGCGTGCCAGCGCAGGGCGCCGCCCCACTCGATGAGCCGCGGTCCCTGTAGCGCGAGCGGCGGCTGGCTCGAGGGGAGCGAGAGCCGCCAGAGATTCGGTGCGGCGCCGAACGAGGCGTGTCGCTGGTTGCGCAGCTCATCCCACCAGTGCGCGGCCGCGGCGAGCTCGACCGCCTCGCCGCCGAGTCGGGTGCGCGCGGCGCGCAGCGCCGCCGGCGCGCCCGAGAGGCGCAGCCACGCCCCGCCGTCCCACCAGGCGGTGGCGGAGATCGGCAGCGGCTGCCCCGCCCAGCGGTTGAAGGCCTTAAGCGCCGCCTCCTCGGTGAGCTCGAAGCGCAGCGTCTGCTCCTCGCGCGGCAGCGGCATCACCTTGAGCGATGCCTCGAGGATGGGACCCAGGATGCCGAGGGATCCGGTGAGGAGCCGCGAGACGTCGAAGCCCGCGACGTTCTTCATGACCTTGCCGCCGAAATGCAGCTCCTCGCCGTCGACTGCGAGCAGCACCGCGCCGAGCACGAAGTCCCGCGCGGCCCCGGCGTGCGCGCGGCGGGGTCCGGAGAGACCCGCCGCGATCACTCCGCCGAGGGTCGGATCGCCGTTGAAGCGCGGCGGCTCGAAGGCGAGGAACTGGCGCTTGGACTCGAGCAACGCCTCGACCTCCGACAAGGGCGTGCCGCAGCGCGCCGTGATGACGAGCTCCGAGGGCTCATATTCCACGACGCCGCGGTAGGCGCTGAGATCGAGCGGCGTCCCCTCGCGACTCTCGCCGTAGAAGTCCTTGGTGCCGGCCCCGCAGAGCCGCAGCGGCGTGCGCGTGCGCTGGGCCTCCAACACCCTCGTGCGCAGCTCGGCGAGCACCTCTTCCATCTAGAATCGGGGCAGCTCGGGATGCGGCAGCGCGCCGTGGCGCACGTGCTGGCGGCCGTACTCCACGCAGCGCGCCAGCGTCGGGATCGCCTTGCCGGGATTTAAGAGCCCGGGCGGGTCGAAGGCCTCCTTCACCGCGAAGAACGCCGCGCGCTCGGCCGGTGAGAACTGCACGCACATGGGGTTGAGCTTCTCGACCCCGACGCCGTGCTCACCGGTGACCGTGCCGCCGAGACTGACGCACAGCTCGAGGATCTCGATGCCGAAGCGCTCGGCGCGCTCCCATTCACCTTCCCGGTTGGCGTCGAAGAGGATGAGGGGATGGAGGTTGCCGTCCCCGGCATGGAAGACGTTCATGCACTTTAAGCCGTACTTCTGCTCCATCTGGCCGATCGCGCGCAGCACGTCGCCGAGCGCCCGGCGGGGAATCGTGCCGTCCATGCAGTAGTAGTCGGGCGAGAGTCGGCCGGCGGCGGGGAAGGCGTTCTTCCTCCCCGACCAGAAGCGTAAGCGCTCGGCCTCGGAGCGCGACACCGCGATCGCCGTGGCGCCGGCGGCGCGCAGCACCGACTCGATCGCCGTCACTTCCTCCGCGACCTCATCCGCGGTGCCGTCGGATTCCGCCAGCAGGATCGCCTCGGCGCTCAAGTCGTAGCCCGCCTTGACGAAGGGCTCGACGGCGGCGGTCGCCTGGCGGTCCATCATCTCGAGGCCCGCGGGGATGATGCCCGCGCCGATGATCGCGGCGACGCCATCGCCCGCCCGGCCGACGTCGTCGAAGGAGGCCATGACGACCTGGGCCCGCTCAGGCTTCGGCACGAGCTTGAGCAGCACCTCGGTGATGATGAGCAGCAGCCCCTCGCTCCCTAGGGTGATCGCGAGCAGATCGAGGCCCGGGGAATCGAGGGCGCCGCCGCCGAGCTCGACGAGCTCGCCCTCGATGGTGCAGCCGCGCACGCCGAGCACGTTGTGCACGGTGAGGCCGTACTTCAGGCAATGCACGCCGCCGGAGTTCTCCGCCACGTTGCCGCCGATGGTGCAGGCGAGCTGGGAAGAGGGGTCGGGCGCGTAGTAGAGACCGAAGGGAGCGGCGGCCTCGGAGACTGCGAGATTGCGCACGCCGGGCTGGACTCTCGCCGTGCGCGCGACCGGATCGACCTCCAGGATGCGGTCGAAGCGCGCGAGCGAGAGCAGCACGCCCGCGGCGTGCGGCATCGCGCCCCCCGAGAGTCCGGTGCCGGCGCCGCGCGCGACCAGCGGCACGCCGAGCCGCCGGCACTCGCGCACCACCGCGCACACCTGGCTCTCGGTGCGCGGCAGCGCCACGAGCAGCGGCCGCTCCCGATAGGCCGCGAGCCCGTCGCACTCGTAAGGACGCAGCTCCTCCTCGCGCGCGAGCAGGCAGTCGGGCGGCAGCACTTCCGCGAGCGCGCGCGCGACCTCGAGGCGGCGGGCGCGTGCAGCCGCGGGGTCGCCCGCGGTCGGCTCACCGGGGCGGGGGCTTCGGGGTGCTTCGGGGGCGGCGGCGTGCACGCGACTATGCTAGAGCCCGTTCTTGATCCGCGTCCAGGTGCGGGTCTTCAGGCGCTGATAGGCGATGTCGAACTCGCCCGGCAGGAAGAGCCGCGCGCGCACCACGGGCGGCGGATAGATCGCCGGATCCTCGAGGATCTCCGCGCGCACGAAGGGACGCGCCGCGAGGTTGTCGTTGCCGTAGTGCGTGTAGTTGGTGATCTCCGCGATGACGTGCGGGTCCAGCAGGAAGTTGATGAAACGGTGCGCGGCGTGCGGATGCGGCGCCCCGGCCGGGATGAGGAAGGCGTTGTAGGTGATGTTCGAGCCCTCTTTCGGCACGGTGAACTTGAGGTGCAGGTCGAGGCCCGCGGCGCGCGAGCGCATCATGGCGAGCGAGTAGTCGCTCGACCACCCCATGGCGAGACACAGCTCGCCCGAGGCGAGCTGGTACACATAGTCGTTCGAGTCGAAGAGGCGGATGTAAGGGCGCACGCCGAGCACCAGCTGCTCGGCGGCCTTGAGGTCCTCGGGACGATGCGAATTGGGGTCGAGACGGAGGTACTTGAGGGCAAGCTCGAGCACGTCGTCGGGGGAATCGAGGAAGCTCACGCCGCAGTCGGCCAGGCGCGAGATGACCTCGGGCTTGAACAGCATATCGAGGCTCTCGACCGGCGCATCCGCAAGCCGCGCGCGCACCTGGTCGGCGTTGTAGGCGAAGCCGTTCATGGCGTGCAGGTAGGGAGCGGCATAACGGTTGCCGGGGTCGGCCTGCGCCTGCACGGCGAGCACCGCCGGGTCGAGGTTCTTCCAGTTGGGGAGCTGCGTCTTATCGAGCGGCTCGTAGAGCCCGGCGCGGATCTGCCGTGCATACCAGGCCATGGTGGTGCTGACTAAGTCGTAGCCTGAGTCTCCCACCATGAGCTTCGACTCGAGCGTCTCGTTCGAATCGAAGAGGTCGTAGACGACCTTGATGCCGGTCGAGCGCTCGAACTCGGCGACCGTGCCCGGGGCGATGTAGTCGTCCCAGTTGTAGATGTGGAGAACCGGCTCCTCGGCGGTTTGGTGCCCGCCAGCGGCGCCGGAGCAGCCGGTGAGCGAGCCGGCGAGGAGCAGGGCGAAGCAGCAGAGTGCCGGGCGGGTGCCCACGGCTCAAGGCCGCGCGAGCTCTGCTCTCACCCAGTCCTGGAACTGGCGGATCGCGTACTCCTCGGGCATGAGGACGCCGCGCGCGTGCGGCAGGGCATGGAGACCGCGCTGGTTGAGCTCGCAGATCGCGGCGTCCTCGCTCATCACGATGTCGGTGAACTCGACGGCCTTGCGGATATCCCGGGACGGATCGGCGAGCGTCTCCGGCAGGAACAGGAACTCGATGCTCATCGCCGTCTGCTCCGGGCCCAGAGGCAGGAGGCGCACCACGCGCACGTAGTCGACGTGGGCCACGATGAAGACCGACGGCACGGAGGTCATATAGATGTGACCGGCCTTGCGGTCCGCGGCGCTCACCCCGGGAAAGGGCACGCCGGCGGGCTTGCCGTCCATCGTCCAGGACTCGGCGCCGGCGCGCAGGCCTCCCCCGTACTTCGGATCCTCGTCCGCGGCGTGGTCGGCCCAGGCGGGATCGTCGCGGCGCTCGAGCAACGCGCGGCCGAAGATCGGCACGAGCTGCGCCAGCCGCGGGTGCACGCTCGGGCAATGCAGGCACTCGTTGTAGTTCTCCCAGAACACCTTCCAGTTGCAGCGGATGGTCTTCTCGAGGCGGTGGCCGACCACGAGGTCGGCGAGCCGCCAGTCATCGAGCCGGTTGAGCGGCAGATCGAAGCTCGCACTGAAAGGCGGCGGATTCGCGGTGAGGGCGGTGAACAGGAAGCCGTTCCACTCGGTGACGGGCAACCCGTAGAGCGGGAAATCCTTGAGCTCGAAGCCCTCGCCGTGCACCTTGGAGGAGGTCTGCAGGAGCTCGCCCTTCAGGCTATATCTCCAGGCGTGATACGGGCAGACGATGCCGGCCGCGGGCAAGCGGCCCTCGCGCTCGCGGCAGAGCGCGGCGCCGCGGTGCCGGCAGGTGTTGTGGAAGGCACGCGCCACGCCGTCCTCGCCGCGCACGAGCAGGATTGACTGATCACCCAGCTCGAGCGTGCGGAAGGCGCGCGCTCTGGCGAGGTCGGCGGCACGGCAGGCGTAGATCCAGTGGCGGTACCAGATGCGGCTCAACTCCGTCCGGTAGTGTCCGGGGTCGAAGTAGTGCGCCGAGGGGAGGCTGGCGATCGCGTCGGTGAGGCCTGCGTAGCCGGGATCGCGGCGGACAGAAAGCCGGGTGCTCATCGGTTGCGGTCCAGGAGTTCAGGCGGCAGCGCCAATCACCTTGAAGTATACGGCGTAACGCTCATCGAAGAGGCGGTTCAACGGGACGAGTGTGAGGTCGTCCTTCTGACCCACGGTGCGAAACTCGAGCGGGGCGCCCGGGACAGGCGTGAGCCAGCTCTCGGGATCGCGCGAGCGCACGATGAGCGGGGCGATCGCGATCGGCTCGGCCGTGTACTCCGGAATCTTGCGCGGGCGCGTGGGCGGCGCGCGCAGATTCTGCGCCGTGAGGCCTTGGGTTCCGAGGCGCGCGGCGAGCACCAGCGGGCCATACATCACGGCCTGGATCGAGGGATCATCGGGCATGGGCGCGACATGCAGCCGCATCGGCACTCGCACCGTGAGCGTCTCGTGGTCCCTCCAGGTACGCGCCACGGTGAGATAGCTGCCCGGATCCGCACCGCGATCGAGCGGCTTGCCGTTGAGCTCGGCCGAGGCGCCCGCCGTCCAGTAGGGCACGCGGATCCTGAGTGCGAGGCGCGTCGGTCGCGCGACGTGCACGCAGAGGCGCACGGTCTCTTCCTCGGGGAAGCGCGTATCGAGCGTGAGGCGCACGCCGCGCTCCGCCCAGGTGAGCTCGGAGGGCACGAAGAGGTTCACGTAGACGCCGGCGTCGTCGTGGAAGTAGATGCTGTCGCCGAGTTTGGCGAAGGACTCGGCCATGCTGCCGGTGCAGCACCAGAAGTCGTGAAGCGGCGTGCCGAAGAGCTTCCAGTAGCCGCTCTCGAGCGGCAGATAGTAGAGCTTGTCGCCGTCGGCGGGGTGCTGCACGCCGAGGATCCCGTTATAGAAGGTGCGCTCGTAGTAATCGCCGAGCCGCGGGTCCGCGGTCCATGCGTACAGGTGCCGCGTCAGCTTCTGCATGTTGTAGGTGACGCAGGACTCCTCGGTGTAGCCCGAGAGCTCCTGCGCGAGGATCCCGGGCGGCGTGTTCCACGACTCGCCGTTGCTGGTGCCGCCGGTGCAGTAGCAGCGCCGCTCCGCCACCGTGTGCCAGAAGGTCGTGGCGACCTCCTGCAGCTGCGCACTGCCTGCGACCTCGTAGCCGCGTGCCGCCCCGATGATCTGCGGGATGGTGGTGTTGACGTGCAGGCCCTTGAGCTCGTCGCGCCCGGCGGCGAGGGGCGCGAAGATGCGCTCGCGGTCGAAACGATGTGCGAGGCGGCTCCAGCGCGCCTCTCCGGTGTGCGCCGCCAGGTTGTAGAGCAGCTCGTTCGTGCCGCCGTACTCGCGCTCGATCACGCGTGCCATCGCGGCGTCGTCGAGCGGCTGCGTCCAGCGCTCGACCCACGCCGCCAGACGCAGCAAGGTTTCAAGCGAGCGCGGATCGCCGCTCAGCGTCGCCGTATCGAAGAGCCCCGCCATGATCTTGTGGAGCGTGTAGAACGGCGCCCAGGCCGGTTGGCCGACGCGCAGCCGGTCGAAGAGATCCACCGGGAAGGCGCTCAAGTAGCCCGTGCCGAAGGCCGCCTGGCACTTCGCGAGCTCGGTGGCGACATCGACACCGCGCCCGCGCACGGCCTGATCGCCCGTCTGGGCCGCGAGTAGCGCGCACGCCGAGAGATAGTGGCCGGTGAAATGTCCGCGCAGCTCGTTGTCCGGCGCCTCCCAGCCCCCGAGCGGCGCGGCGCTGCTCGGCAGCCCCGCCGTCACGCGAAACATGTGCAGCAGCCGGTCCGGATCGAGCCCCATGAGATAGCGACGGTTGGTCTCGAGCGCCTCCAGCGCAGCCCCCGGTCGCAGCCGCACGGCGGCGAGGTCGAACGGGCGCGCCTTGAAGCGCGCGCTCTCCCCGCCCGGCGCGCCCGGGAGCGCCGCTCGCACCGCGCGCGGCAGGAGCGGCGCAGCCGCGGTGAGCGCCGTCATAGACAAAAAGTTACGACGTTTGAGTCGGGTCATGGGACGCGACTGTTATCCTACTCCGGATCTCTTCAGGGAGCCCCAACATGCAATCCTCCGACAGCGGCCGCGCCGGTCGTCGTCTTCGCGCCGTCCTGGCCGCCTCCTGCCTCGCCGTGCCGCTCGCGGCGCTCGCTGAAACACCCGCCGCGCGTACGCCGCTCACCCACGAGAAGCTCTGGATGATGAAGCGCGTCGGCGCTCCCACCGTGAGTCCGGACGGCAAGTGGGTGGTGTTCTCCGTGCTCGAGCCCTCCTACGAGCCCGACAGAGAAACGAGCGATCTGTGGGTAGCGGCAGCGGACGGCAGCACGCCGCCGCGGCGCCTGACGCACACGCGCGCTCCCGAGAAGGGCGTCGCCTGGTCGCTCGACAGCCGCGCCATCGCCTTTGCCACCAAGCGCGAGGGCGATGAGGTGGAGCAGATCTACCTCCTCGATCTCACCGCCGGCGGTGAGGCGCGCCGGCTCACCAACCTCTCGACCGGCGCCGCCAATCCCCAATGGCGGCCCGACGGCAAGGCGATCCTGTTCGAGTCGCTGGTGTACCCGGGCGCGCTCGATGACGAGGCCAACAGGAAGATCGCGGCCGAGCGCAAGGCCCGCAAGTACAACGTGCGTGTTTATGAGCATTTCCCGGTCCGCTACTGGAATCAGTGGCTCGATGACCGGCGGCCGACCATCCTGGTGCAGGCGGTGGAGGAGGGCGCGAGCGCCCGCGACATTCTCTCGTCGACCGCGCTCGCGCGCAGCGCGGGTTTCGACGGCGCGGCGCAGGGGGAGAACCCGGTGTCGCTCTCGGCGATCTGGAGCCCGGACGGTGAGGAGATCGTGTTCACCGCCACCACCGAGCGCTGGAACGCGGCCTTCGCCCATGTGGGATATCGCCTCTACCGGCTGCGGGCCGAGGGCGGCGCGGAGCCGCGGCCCGTCTCGGGCGCGCCCGGCATCTACACCGAGGCCAGCTTCGCTCCGGACGGCCACTCCTTATTCTTCAAGTACGCGCCGCAGGATCGGGAGATCTACCACCTGCAGCGCCTGACGCGTGTCAGCTGGCCCGCGGGCGGTGAGCCGACACTGGTGACGCGCGACTTCGATCGCGAGGTCGCGGCCTACGCGCTCACTCCCGACTCGAGGAGCGCCTATCTCCTGGTGCCCGAGTCGGGGCGCGAGAACCTCTATCGCGTGGCCACGGCGGGCGCCGTGCCGGCGCGGGTGATGGCGCACGAAGTCGGCGGCTACACCGCGCTCGCGAGCGCACGCAAGTCCCCATCCCCGGTGCTGATCGCGAGCTACGGCAGCTCCGTCAACCCCGCCGAGGTCGTGCGCGTCGACCCGCAATCCGGCAGGTTCAGGAATCTCACCGAGATCAACACCGCGGCGGCCGCCGCGATCGACTGGCGGTCGCCGCAGCATTTTTACTTCACCAGCGCCAGGGGCCGCAGCATTCACAGCATGCTGATCACGCCGCCGGCCTTCGATGCCACGCGCAAGTATCCGCTGCTGCTCCTCATCCACGGCGGTCCCGCGGCCTACGATTCCGATCAGTTGGGGCTGCGCTGGAACTATCACCTGCTCGGAGCCCCGGGCTACGTGGTCCTCACGGTCGACTACACGGGCTCGACGAGCTTCGGCGAGCAGTTCGCGCAGGCCATCAAGCTCGATCCCTTGAAGACCCCTGGCGACGAGGTGAACCAGGCGGTCGATGAGGCGCTCAGGCGCTTTGCCTTCATCGACGGCACGCGCATGTGCGCTGCCGGGGCGAGCTATGGCGGACATCTCGTCAACTGGCTCGAGGCCACGACGACGCGCTTCCGCTGCATCGTCAGCCACGCGGGCGAGGTGGATCTCGCCACCCAGTGGGGCGAGAGCGACTTCAACTACGGCCGCGAGCTCGCCAACGGCGGTCCGCCCTGGGCGGGCAACCCGATCTGGCGCGAGCAGAGCGCCATCAACTACGCGGCGAACTGGCAGACGCCGATCTTACTCAGCATCGGCGAGCGCGATTACCGCGTTCCGATCGGCAACACGCTCGAGGCCTGGAGCATTCTGCAGCGCATGCAGGTGCCGAGCCGGCTGCTCGTGTGGCCGGACGCCTGGCACTGGATCCTCAAGCCCGAGGACAGCCGGCGCTTCTACGAAGAGGTGCACGCCTGGCTGGCGAAGTACCTGCAGGGCGAGGAGCCCCCGGCGCGCACCGCCGGGCGCTGATGGCGCACCCTACGGAGCGCGCGCGTCGCCGGGGCCGAGCGGCCGCTGCATCAGCACCGTATCCACCCAGCGCCCGAGCTTGAATCCGACCGACTCGAAGGTGCCGACGGACGTGAATCCCAGGCGGCGGTGCAGTGCGATGGATCCCGCATTGCCGCTGTCGCCGATGACGGCCAGCATCTGCCGCCACGGGCCCCCTTCGCAGCGCTCGATCAATGCCGCGAGAAGTGCGGTGCCTAATCCTAAGCCGGCGAGGCTCTCCTGGATGTACACCGAGTCCTCGAGGGTGTAGCGATAGGCGGGACGCGGGCGGTAGGCACTCGCATAGGCGTAGCCCACGACCTCGCCCGGCAGCTCGGCGACCAGGTAAGGGAGGCCGCAGGCGAGCACCGCCGAGCGGCGCACGCGCAGCTCCTCCACCGTGGGCGGAACCTCCTCGAAGGTCGCGAGCCCGTGGCGTACATGGTGCGTGTAGATCCTGGCGATGGCGCCGAGGTCCGCCTCTTCGGCATCGCGCACGCGCGCCGCCAGCCGGGGTCGTGGCGGCGGCTGTACCTGAATCACCCGGCCATGATTGCTCGTCATGCTTCAGCCGGTGCAACCGCCATGCCACGCGCGTGGTCGCGGCCTGCGGCGCGCTCACACGGGCCCTGTCCCGCATGACGCGTGATTCGGACAGGCGTTCCTGGAGCACCGTGAACGCGGATCGCACCAAAGGGGTGCGCCGGATATCCTGTGTCAGGTTGGGAGGCAACGCGTGATACGTAAGCTGCTGTCGGGGGTTTTCCTGCTCACCGGCATCAGCGTCGGTCGGTGGCGCATCGGCCGTGCGACTCGCCAGGCCGTGCTGCTCTCCGGCACGGCCCTCCTCCTGCGCTCGAGCTCCACGCAGCTCAGACTGCGCTCGTGATCCGCTTCACCCCGCGCCGCACCCGGAACGCGAGCAGCACGAGCAGCACGCCGAAGGCAATCGCGTAGACGGCGAAGAGCCACAGCAGCGTCAGCGCGCCGGCCGCCGGCCGGGCGATCAACAATACGCCGAATACGACGGAGGCGAGGCCCGCGAGGATCCACCAGATCTCTCCGGCGAGCTGCTTGCGCAGCCGGATCGCGGCCGCGATCTGCAGCAGGCCCGTGGCGATCGCCCAGATCGCGACGTAGAAGACCAGCGCGATCGCCGTGGTCTGCGGGCTGTAGAAGGTAAGGGCGCCGACGCCGATGCCGGTCAGCCCGACCAGCAGCAGCACCCACCAGTCCTCGTGCACCTTGCGGCCGGCGAAGGCGTTGCCGACGTTCACGATGCCGTCGGCGAATATCACGATGCCGAGGGCGATGGTGAGCGAGAGCAGCGAGATGCCGGGCCAGGCGAGCATCACGATGCCAAACAGGATCCAGAACACGCCGCGCAGTACGGTCATCCACCAGTAGCGCGAGAGAATTTCCCCGATCATGTCGTTCCCCTCCCGTCGTTGGTTTGCATGTTGTTGACGGCGAACGTGACAGGCGTCCGGTTCTGCCTGCGAAGCCCGTCAAGGAATGAGGAGCCGCTGCCTCTTAATGTTAACTCACCCTTGGCAAACTGCGCGGATTCCTAAAACTTCAGCAGCATGTCGCACGCACTACCCGCCGAACTGCCCCTGCCGCTGATCGAGCGACTGCGCGCCGAGGGTATCGCCACGCTCGAAGCCTGGGTCGCCCTCGGGCGTCGTCGTCGCCAGATCTTCGGTGTCACGCGCGCCGCAGTCGAGCAGCTCGACGCGCTCGCGAAGGCGGCGTTGAGAGCTAAGCCCTGAGCTTGGCTCGCGCCCGGCCGCGATCAGCGTAGTCGTCGGGCATCTCCTGCGGACACGGCAGAAGGCACCCCCGCGTGGTGGTGCTCTGCTGCGCCGCTCAGTGCGGCGATCGGCAGCACCGCCGTCCACAGACCACAGGCCACCAGCGCCGCACCGAGCAGGCGTGCCAGTGAGCCGCCCGGTTGCGGCAGCCGTGCGCCGACCCAACTCAAGCCCGCCATGGCGGGCAGCGTGCCGAGTCCGAAGACGATCATCGTGGCGGCACCGCTCGCGGCGCTGCCGGCAACCGCCGCGGCCAGCAGCACGGAGTACACGAGTCCGCAGGGCAACCAGCCCCACAGCAGCCCGAGCACGAGCGCGCGCGCGTCCGGAGTTGCGGGGAGCGAGGCGCGCGCGAGCGGAGCCGCGCGTTGCCACAGCCGCGCTCCCCAGCGCTCCGGCAGCCGCAGCCAGCGCGCACGAGCCGAGCCGCTGAAGGCGATGTCGAGGCCGATGACGACGACCATGACCGCCGTAGCGAGGCGCAACAGCGCGCTCCAGCGCGAGACCGCGAAGGCGAAACCTGCGGCGGCGCCCAGAGCTGCCGCGACCGCTCCGGCGGTCCCATAGCTCACGATCCGTCCGAGGTGATAGAGCAGCAGCTGCCGGTGGCGGCGCGCGCCGCCCGGCACTGCGCCGAGAGCAGTGGCGATGCCGCCGCACATGGCGGCGCAATGCGCGCTGCCGAGGAAACCGGCGAGCAACGCCGTCGCCCAGGTGAGCTCAGGCATCGCGGGAGCCCGGCGCGGCGGGCGGGGGCGCGCGATCGTCGTCGAGGAGAATCTGCACCCCCGGTGAGTCGAGGTCGTCGAACTGCCCGGAGCGCACCGCCCAGAAGAACGCCCAGACCGACAGCGCGAGCAGGATGAGGCCGAGCGGGATCAGGAGGTAAATGACGTTCATGCCGGGATCGCCGGAGTGAGTCGCGCCGGCGGCTCAACCCGCCGTGGCGCCGTGCGATCGAGCAGGCGCATCGCATTCAGTACCACGAGGAGCGAGCTCGCCGACATGCCGATCGCCGCCATCCACGGCTCGACCAGGCCGCTCGCGGCGAGCGGCACCGCGGTGAGGTTGTAGAGCACCGCCCAGATGAGATTCTGGCGGATGATGCGCATCAGGCGTCGCGAAGTCTCCACCGCGCAGGTCAGGCCTGCGAGCCCCTCACCCAGCAGTACCAGATCCGCGCTCACCTGGGCGAGCTGCGTGCCGCTCGCGATGGCGGCCGATACATCGGCGGCAGCCAGCACCGGTGCGTCATTCACGCCGTCACCGACCATCACGACTCGGTGGCCTGCGGAGCGCAGCGAGCGCACCAGCTCGAGCTTGTCATCGGCGGTGAGATTCGCGGTGGCCGCGATATGGCCCAGTTGCCGCGCCGCCGCCGCGACCGGTCCTGAGCGGTCGCCGCTCGCGATGCCGGGGGTGAGGCCGAGCGCGGTGAGGCGCCGGACCGTCTCACGCGCATCTGCGCGCAGGACGTCCGCGAGGTGGAACTCCGCCAGCGGACCTGAGCCATCGCCCAGCACGACGCTCGTGTGCTCGCGGTCGCTCGCGCCCGGCGTCGTCGTGCGCCCACAGCCTTCCCGGACGAACTCGCTCCGGCCGATCCGGTAGCGTGTCTCCCCGATCACTCCTTCGATTCCGCGGCCCGCGACGGACCTGACCTCCCGCACACCGGCCGCGGCTGGCAGATGCGCGAAGGCGCGGGCCAGCGGGTGCTCGGAGTGCTCCTCGAGTGCCGCCGCCACCGCGAGACACTCGGCCGCCGTGAGGCGCGGCTCCAGCACGACGACGCCCTCCAGGCGGGGCTCGCCGCGCGTCAGGGTGCCGGTCTTGTCGAAGAGGATGCGATCGGCGTCCGCCAGATGCTCGAGCACGCGGCCGCGGGCGACCAGGACGCCGGCACGCGCGAGGCGCGTGGTCGCGGCGGCGAGCGCGGCGGGCGTCGCCAGTGAGAGCGCGCAGGGACAGGTGACCACCAGAACCGCGAGCACCGTGGCGAAGGCACGCGTCGCATCCGTATGCAGCCAGTAGAGCGCGACAGCCGCCGCGAGCAGCAACACCCCGGTCACGAACCACGCCGCCACGCGGTCGGCGAGATCGGCCACCGCGGGGCGCACCGCGCGCGCGCGCTCGAGGAGGCGGGACACGGCCGCCAGCGTCGAGTCCTGACCGACGTGCGTCACCGTCATCTCGATGACCCCGGTGAGGTTCAAGGTGCCGGCCGTGAGCGCATGTCCCGGCCTGCGCACCTGCGGCGCCGACTCACCGGTGAGGAGCGACTCGTCCACCTCGGTGCTGCCCAGGTTCAGCCGCCCGTCCGCCGGTACGCGCTCACCCGGAAGCACGCGCACGCGATCGCCGGCGCGCAGCTCATCGGGGGTGACGCGCTCGGCCTGCGCCCCGGAGAGGCGCAGCGAGCTCTGCGGCAAGAGGCGCGAGAGCGCATCGTGCTTGAGCCCCGCGCGGTGCCGTAGGGACATCTCCACGTAGCGGCCGAGCAGCAGGAAGAACGTGAACATGACGACGGAGTCGAAGTAGACCGCGCCGCGGCCGCGCAACGTCGAGTAGACGCTGAAGAGATAGGCCGCGCCGACCGAGAGCGCCACCGGCACGTCCATACCGGGCCGGCGCGCGCGGAGGCTCCGCCACGCGGAGACAAAAAAGGGCTGCGCGGCATAGAGCACCACCGGGGTGGCGACGAGGAGGCTCACGAAGCGCAGGAACTGCTCGAGATCGGGAGCGATGCCCTGCAGCAGGCCGGCGTAGAGCGAGACGGCAAAGGTCGTGACCTGCATCATGCCGAGGCCCGCGACCCCTAAGCGCTTGAGTGCGGCGCGGCGCTCGGCGGTTCCCTCGGCGGCATCGCCCACGAAGGACAGCGGCAGCGGCACGAACCCGAGCGCCTCGATCCTCGCGAGCAGCCGGCTGAGCGTGGTGGCGTGCGGGTCGAAGCGCAGCTCGGCGCGCGCCGTGCTGGCGTTGACCTGTATCTGCCTGAGGCCGGCTTCGCGACCGAGGCTGCTCTCGATCAGCCAGGCACAGGCCGCGCAGTGCAGTCCCTCGATCTGCAGGCTCAGCTCGCGCTCGCCGTTGCCGCACTCGTGGGTGTAACGGCGCAGCGCCGCCTCCCGATCGAAGGCCGACCAGTTGCGCATCCCGCCCGCCGGCACCTGCGACGGTGGCTCGCGAAACTCGTAGAAGCGTCCGAGGCCCTGCGACAGAATGAGCTTAACCGCCGCCTCGCAGCCGGCGCAGCACACCGGACGCGGGCTGCCGTCGATTTGCACGGTGAAGCGACCGGCGGCGGGCAGGGGGCCGCCGCAGTGGAAGCAGCGGCGGTCGGAGGGCGCGAGGTCCATCCGCTGAGCCTATTGCGAGGAATCCGCGTGTTCCAGTACCACGTCCGAGTGGTGCAGAGCGAGGTACAGGCTGACGAAGCTGCCGGTGACGGCCCCGGCCAGCATCGCGAGGATGAACCATGGCCAGAAATGCCGATACCAGGGATCTGCGGGCGTGAAGCTCGTCATGGCGAGGGTCCGATGAAACGGCTCTTCTCGTGCACGCTGATGCCGGAGGCATCGAGCGCCGTGAGGGTGAGTGAGATTTTGTGCACGCCGCCTGAGTCGGCGGCGGGGGCGGCGATGCGCGCGGCCACGGTGCTGACGCTCCCGGGCGGCACCGCGATGGGCTCGACGGGAGAAGTCAGCTCGAGCCCGGGCATGCCGCTCACCGCCAGGCGGTAGGCGTGTGGTTTATCGTCGAGGTTGATGACCTTGAGGGAATAGGCGTTCTCGATGCGCTCGCCGCGCACCTCGCGGTAGAGCGCATTGCGGTCACGGATGACATCGAGGATCAGCGGGGTGCGCGTCAGGAGCGAGTAGGTCAGTACGCCGCTGGCAACCAGCAGCAGCGCCGCATAGACCAGCATGCGCGGACGCACCACGTGCGTCGACTTCGCGTGCAGCGCGTGCTCGGTCGTGTAGCGGATCAGGCCGCGGGCGCTGCCCATCTTGTCCATCACCTCATCGCAGGCATCGATGCAGGCGCCGCAGGCGATGCACTCGTACTGCAGTCCGTGGCGGATGTCGATGCCGGTGGGACACACCTGCACGCACAGCGTGCAGTCGATGCAGTCCCCAAGACCCGCCGTCCGTGCCACGGTGCCGCGCCGCCGCGCTCCGCGCGGCTCCCCGCGCGCCTCATCGTAGGAGATGATCAGCGTGTCCTTGTCGAACATGGCGCTCTGAAAGCGCGCGTAGGGACACATGTACTTGCAGACCTGCTCGCGCAGGAAACCCGCGTTGCCGTAGGTGGCGAGGCCGTAGAGGAAGATCCAGAAGGTCGACCACGTGCCGAGCGACAGCGTGGCGAGACCGGAGCCGAGGGAGCGGATCGGGGTGAAGTAGCCGACGAACGTGAAGCCGGTCCAGGCGGCGAGCGCGACCCAGAGCAGTTGCTTGACGGTCTTGCGCAGCAGCTTCTCGGCGGTCCAGGGTCCGCGGTCGAGCTTCATGCGCCGCGTGCGCTTGCCCTCGGTCCACTGCTCGATCCATACGAAGAGCTCGGTCCAGACCGTCTGGGGACAGGCGTAGCCGCACCACAGCCGCCCGGCGAGCGCGGTGAAGAAGAACAGCGAGAGGGCTGCGATGATCAGGAGCAGCGTCAGATAGAGGAAGTCCTGCGGCCAGAGCGTGAGTGAGAAGATGTGGAACTTGCGCGCCGGCAGGTCGAAGAGCAGCGCCTGGTGGCCGTCCCACTGCAGCCAGGCCACGCCGTAGAAGAGCCCGAGCAGTAGGATCACGGCCGCCCGGCGCAGCCGGGAGAAGCGGCCGCTGATCTCACGGGGATAGATCTTCTCGGCCGCGGCATAGAACGGGGCCGGCTCGGACGCCGGCACCAGCCTGAGGTGCGGCGTGGTCATGGCGGCCGCGAGCCGGCGGCGCGCGGGCGGGATCGCTCGGTGCGGATCAGATAGACACTGAGTGCGCTCGCGAGGGCACCGACTGCCCAGAAGAAGAGGAAGCCCAGGGCATAGCCGGCCTCGCGGTCGAGGTCGGCGAAGAGTCGCGGACCGGCATCGCGCAGCAGCGCCGGGTCGACCGCGGCGAAGAACAGCAGACTCGCCGCACACGAGGCCAGGAAGGATGGCCACAGCACGAGTCCGACATCGACAGCCCAGCGACGCCGCTCGGGATCCAGGGGCTGCGGAGCGCTCGAGCTCATGGGGGCCTACTGGGGATGCGACAGGCTGTAGACGTAGGCGGCGAGCAGGCGGATCTTGTCCTCGCCCAGCCACTGGTGCGCCGGCATCCGGCCCTGACGGCCCTCGGTCACGGTCTTGCGCAGCGTCGCCGCGGAACCGCCGTAGAGCCAGATGTCGTCCGTCAGGTTCTTCGAGCCGATGGCCGCGTTGCCCTTGCCATCGGGTCCGTGGCATGCGGCGCACACCACGAAGCGCGTCTGGCCCGCCGCCACCTTGTCGGCCGGCTCCGCATGCCCGCTCAGGCTCAGCACGTAATCGACCACCTCGTCCACTCCCTGCTCGCCGAGCGCCGCGCCGAGCGGCGGCATCACTCCGGCGCGGCCGTAGGTGATCGACTTGACGATATCGTCCGGCCCGCCGCCATAGAGCCAGTCGTTGTCGGTCAGGTCGGGAAAGCCCGGCCCGCCGCGCGCGTCCGAGCCATGGCAGTTGATGCAGTTGTTGGCGAAGAGACTGCGCCCCAGCGCAACCGCTTTCGGGTCCCGGGCGAGCTCGACGATGCTGCGGCCCGCGAAGGCGGCATAGATCGGCGCGTACTGGCTTTGGGCGCGCTGCATCTCGTCGCGGTACTGCCGATCCTCGGTCCAGCCGAGCGTGCCGCGACCCACTCCGGGGTAGAGCAGGAGGTAGGCGAGGCCAAAGAGGATCGTGAGGAAGAACAGGATCAGCCACCAGCGCGGCATCGGGTTGTTGCGCTCGCGCAGGTCGCCGTCCCACACATGATCCTTGACCGCACCCTCGGCGACCTCACCGGGCTGGCGGCGCGCCGTCCACCAGATGAGCCAGGCGCAGCCGAGAACGTTGAGGAGGGTGACGACCGCAATGATCGTCGTCGTCACGGGTGACATCAGCGCCCCCCTTTGCGGCTATCGGCCGCACGGTCGCTCGCCTCTTCCAGGGGCATTCTGGCAGCGGCCTCGAAATCCTTGCGCCGCCGGCCGCTCCACGCCCACACGCACAGTGCGATGAAGGCGAGGAACCACACGACGGTGACCACGCTGCTCAGGAGGTCGGGATTCAGGTGCATGGTGCGACTCCTCGATCAGCCGCGCGGCCGCGCCAGGCCGAGGGACTGCAGGTAGGCGATGAGCGCATCGAGCTCGGTCTTGTCCTCGACCGCCGCCGGAGCTGCGGCGATGTCGGCGTCCGTGTAGGGCGTGCCGAGGAAGCGCAGCACGCGCAGCTTGCGCTGCAGGAGCTCAGCGTCGATCTTGCTCCTCTCGAGCCAGGGGAAGCCGGGCATGTTCGACTCCGGCACGACATCACGCGGGTTGTGCAGGTGCAGCCGGTGCCACTCGTCGCTGTAGCGGCCGCCGACGCGCGCGAGGTCCGGCCCGGTGCGCTTCGAGCCCCACTGGAAGGGATGGTCGTACTGCGACTCCGCCGCCACCGAATACGGCCCATAGCGCTCGGTCTCGCTGCGGAAGGGGCGGATCTGCTGCGAATGGCAGAGATAACAGCCCTCGCGCTCGTAGACGTCGAAGCCCGCCTGCTCGAGCGGCGTGCGCGGAGTGATATGGACCGCACCCTGTTTGGCGGCGGCGGTGGTGACGAGCGGGATCACCTCGACGAAGCCGCCGACACTGATCACCAGCACGATCAGCACGATGAGCAGGCCCAGCTTCCGTTCGACGACGTCGTGGTTCATGAGCGTGCCCCCGTGGCGGCGACCGCGGCGGCCGGGAGCGGCTCCTCGGCCGGCACCGGGACCGGCACCGGCTGAGGTCGCTCACCGCGGATCGTCATCCAGACGTTGTAGGCCATGATCCACATGCCGCTGAAGAACAGCGCCCCACCCATCAGGCGCACCAGGTAGAAGGGATAGGTCGCCTTGACGCTCTCGATGAAGCTGTAGGTGAGCGTGCCGTCGTCGTTGACGGCGCGCCACATCAGCCCCTGCATGACGCCCGCGATCCACATCGCGGTGATGTACAGCACCACCCCGATGGTCGATAGCCAGAAATGCACGTCGATGAGCTTGGCGCTGTACATCTCGCGGCGGTTGAACAGCCGCGGAATCAGGTGATACATGGTGCCGATGGTCATCATCGCCACCCAGCCGAGGGCGCCGGAGTGCACGTGACCGATCACCCAGTCGGTGTAGTGCGACAGGGCATTGACCGTCTTGATCGACATCATCGGGCCTTCGAAGGTCGACATGCCGTAGAAAGACAGCGACACGATCATGAACTTGAGGATGGGGTCGGTGCGCAGTTTGTCCCAGGCACCCGAGAGCGTCATGATGCCGTTGATCATTCCGCCCCACGACGGGGCGAGCAGCAGCAGCGAGAACACCATGCCGATCGACTGCACCCAGTCGGGGAGCGAGGTGTAGTGCAGGTGATGCGGCCCGGCCCAGATGTAGACGGAGATCAGCGCCCAGAAGTGCACGACCGACAGGCGGTAGGAATAGATGGGCCGCTGCGCCTGTTTCGGCACGAAGTAGTACATCATGCCGAGAAAGCCCGCGGTGAGGAAAAACCCCACCGCATTGTGCCCGTACCACCACTGCATCATCGCGTCGATCGAGCCGGCGTAGATCACGTAGGACTTCGTGAGGCTCACCGGGATCGCCAGGTTATTGAACACGTGCAGGACGGCGATCGTGATGATGTAGGAGGCGTAGAACCAGTTGGCGACGTAGATGTGCTGCACGCGCCGCTTGGCGATCGTCCCGAAGAACACGATCGCGTAGGCGACCCACACGATGGTGATGAGGAGATCGATCGGCCATTCGAGCTCGGCGTATTCCTTGCTCTGGGTAATGCCGAGCGGCAGCGTGATGGCGGCACCGAGAATGACCGCCTGCCAGCCCCAGAAGGTGAAGGCCGCCAGCTTGTCGCTGAAGAGCCGCACGTGGCAGGTGCGCTGCACGCAGTAGTAAGAGGTGGCGAACAGCGCGCTGCCGCCGAAGGCGAATATCACCGCGTTGGTGTGCAGCGGCCGCAGGTGGCTGTAGGTCAGCCAGGGGACGTCGAAGTTGAGCGCCGGCCAGTAGAGCTGCGCCGCGATCAGCACGCCCACCGCCATGCCGACGATGCCCCAGACGACCGTCATGATGGCAAACTGGCGGACGACCTTGTCGTTGTAGGTCTCGGTCAGATACATGAGATTCCCCGTCGAGCCGGCACACTGGCACGCGGTGAGCTTGCGTTCACCGGCCTGCCGCCTAGCACAGCATCTTTACGCTGCTCGCCCTATCAGTAGATGTGCGTAGCGCGCCACGCGGATTGATTAGCATGCGCGCCTCGCCGCGGGGAGTCCGCTTGAGAACCTGGATCGCGCTGCTGCGCGGAATCAACGTCGTCGGCCGCCGCAAGCTCCTGATGAAGGACCTGGTGGCGATCTTCGAGCGCGGCGGCTTTCGCTCCGTGCGCACCTACATTCAAAGCGGCAACGTCGTGTTTCAGAGCGGGGTTGGCAGCGCGCGGACGCTCGCAACGCAGATCGGCGCGCTGATACGGGAGAAAACAGGATTTGAGCCGCAGGTCATGGTGCTTTGCGTGCGCGAGCTCGCGGCGGCCGTCGCGGGCAACCCCTTCCCCGAGGCGGACCGCGACCACAAGGCGCTGCACCTCTTTTTTCTATCGGCGCACCCGCCGCGTCCGGATCTTGAGTCGCTGACCCGCTTGAAGAGGGGCAGGGAAGGATTCGCGCTCAAGGGGAAGGTCTTCTACCTGTACACGCCCCATGGCTTTCCCCAGTCCGCCCTGCACGACAAGGTCGAGCGTTTCCTCGGGGTGCACGCCACCGGGCGCAACTGGCGCACGGCGAACGAGCTGCTGCTGATGACGAATGAGGCTCCGCGGCCGTCAGCCCAGCGGCCGCAGAAACCGGTCTGAGCGCGGCGCGTAATACCGGTCGGGATTCAGCGAGACCACCACGCGCGTCGCGCGACCGACGATGTCCCGGCGGGGCACGAAGCCAAAGTAACGGGAGTCGGCGCTGTTGTCGCGGTTGTCGCCCATCATGAAGTACTTGCCGTCCGGCACCACCACGGCGCCGAGAGAGCGGCGCGCGCGGCGCCCGGGGAGGAACATGACATCGTGATCCTTGCCGAGCCCGGCTTCGCGCAGCAGCAGCGGATGCTCCGCCGCGGTGGCGGCAAGGAGTCCGCGTATGCGGTCGATCTCCTCGATCGAGTAGCGCGCCGGCTGGCCGTTGACGGTGAGCCGATCATCCTCGAGCGCGACCACGTCACCCGGAACTCCGATCACCCGCTTGACCAACGAGGTGCCATCCACGGGCGAATTGAATACGACGATGTCGCCGCGGGCGGGATCCTCACCCGCCGTGAGATGCATCAGGGTGAAGGGAATGCGCAGGCCGTACACATGCTTGTCGACCAGCAGCCGGTCGCCTTCCAGGATGGTCGGATTCATCGAGCCGGTGGGCACCGTCACCCAGTCTGCCCACGCCGAGCGAAAGCCCAGCATCAGGGCGAGAAAGAGCAGGGTGCCGCGGTAGTTGCGCCACCCGGCGCGGAGCTTCTCGAGAGTGATGGTGCTCACGGCGCGTGCCCTCCGGGGACCCTGGCAGCTTCGACCGTTCTGCACCGCGCGTGTTCCGGGCGCCCTTCGGGCGGGCGTCAGCGAGTCCGGGCGGTGGATCGCCACCGCCCGGAAGCTCATCTCAATGCTCGGCCTCATTCGCCGGAGCAATCGTCCCGAAGAGTCCATTGGTCTCGCCGTTCGGCCCCGCCGCGAAGTACAGCGTGTCCGAGCTCGAGCCGCGGCCGCCGCCGAGCGTCAGCGTCCAGAGGCCGTCAATCGCCACCGCCTTGCCGTAGCGGTCCTCGAGCTCACCGACGAAGCGCCCATCATTGTCATAGGCGTTGATGTGCCCGTTGCCGAAGTTGCCGATCAGGATCTTGCCGCTGAAGCGTCCGAAGGCGAAGGATGCGCGGGTGACGCCCCAGGGAGAATTGAGCGGCCCGCGGCTCGCGAAGCGGCGCAGCAGATGGCCGTCGGTGTCGAAGACATCGACGAAGCCGTGACCCGCGCCCGCCACGTCGTCGTGCTTCTGGTCGTCCTGCTTCGCGTAGGTCACGAACAGGTCGCCGTCGATGTTGGCGATGCCAAAGGGCGCGTAGCCGGCGGGTATGCGCGGATCGATGAAGCCGGCGTCCGTGGTCGTCGGCGTGAACATGCCGTCGGCTCCCGTCGGCCCGAAGACGTCGACCGTGCCGTGGCGGAAGTTCGCCGCGTACAGGAACCCCCCTTTGGCGCTGAGCCCGAACACCAGACTCTTATAAACGGCTCCATCGGCCGGCGTGGGATTCGCCGAGTTGTCCGCCGCGAGCACCGCATTGTCAGGCGGGGTCAATCCGCCGGCCCATGCGGAGAGCGTGCCGTTCTCGGTCGCGAAGATGAACACGGCGGGGAGCTTGGTGCCGGGCACCAGAAACGCGGCGGATGGATTCCAGACGATTCCGGTGGGCGCCGCAGGAGCCGTGGCGGGGGGATCGCTGAAGTCAAAGGGCTGACAGGAGTTCGGTGCGACGGTGTTCCCCGGGAGAGGAATGGACACCTGCAGCCCGATCTTGGTGCCATCGCCCGCGTAGAGCGTCGCGCAGCCGGTGGCGTTGTCGTTCACCCAGAAGGGACTGCCGGCGGGGCTGAAGGCGATGCCCCAGGCGTTCTGCAGGACGGGATCGCGCATCGCGGCTGAGCCGGACAGGTTGGAGACCAGTGGAGTGACCACGTAGGCGTTGCGGTCCGCATGCGAGTCATCCTCATCGGCCTGGGCGATCGGAGCGCTCGCAGCGATCGTCACGAGGGCCGCTACGGTGAGAGACCTGATACTTTGACGCATGATGAACACCCTCCTGGTGTGAATTGGGGAGCGTCGGGCCCGCGTGAGTGCCCTGCACCCGGCGGAGGGGTTCATGGCAACCCGGCGCGGGAACGCCCACCGATGGGTGTCATCAAGGCTTCATTGAATTCCGTACCAGGGCTCCCCATACCGGCTCCTATGGCCGAAACCCTGCACCTGGTTTGCTCCCACTGCGCCGCGATCAACCGGATTCCTTCCCTGCGCCTCGCGGAGGCGCCGAAGTGCGGGCAGTGCCACAGATCCCTGTTCGCGGGACACCCGGCCGAGCTTTCTTCCGCCAACTTCCGCAGGTTCATCGAGCGCAACGACGTCCCGGTCGTCGTGGACTTCTGGGCCCCCTGGTGCGGGCCCTGTCAGATGATGGCGCCGGAATACTCGGCCGCCGCCGCCGAGCTCGAGCCCAAAGTGCGCCTGGCGAAGCTCAACACCGATGCCGAGCCGGGACTGGCCGGTGAATTCGGCATCCGCGGCATTCCCACCCTGATCTGCTTCAAGTCAGGCAGAGAAGTGGCACGTCAGTCCGGCGCCATGCGCCGCCCGGACATCGTGCGCTGGGCGCTTTCGCACGCTTGAGCCTTCGCTGCCGCTAAAGCCGCGAGGAGACTCAGCAGTAATATCTCCGGCGTCCCGAGCGCTCCTCCGCCCCCATGGCTCGCAGGCGCCGTCGGTGTTGCCTGGGCTTCGCTCGAATGTGCCGATGCGCCGCCGGCATCGACGGCGGCAACGGCGAAGTAGTAGGTGGTGCCGTTGGTGAGGCCGGAGAGGGTGGTCGTCACTGCGCTGACGGCGCTCTGCACCGGTGTCGCACCTTCGCCGCCTACTGAAGTGCCCTGATAGATGTTGTAGCCGGTGGCACCGCTCGAGGCGGTCCAGTTGAGCGTCACGGTGGTGTTGCCGGCCGTGGCAGTGAGCCCCGTGGGCGCCGCCGGCACGGTCATCACCTGCACTTCGCTCGACTGGGCGGAGGTTCCGAGGGCGGCTTGCGCGGCGACCGTGAAGTAATAGGTCTGCGCGAACTGAAGGCCCGAGACGGTCGTGGACGTGCCGTTCACCGCGGTCTGCACCGGAGTCGATCCTTCCTGTCCGCTCGCGGTGGCCTGGTAGACGTTGTAGCTGGTGGCGTGCGCGTCGGCGGCCCAGCTGAGCTGGACCGACTGCCCGCCCGCGGCGGCGCTGAGTCCCGTCGGGGCCGGCAGGTAGAGGGCGAGAACGAGGTTGGCGGCATTGATGCTGCCGAGGCCGGCCGCGAGGTTGAACCCGCTGCCCGCGGCGTACTGCGGCGCGGAGCTGAGCTCCATGATGCCGTTCGTCTGCCCGGTGGAAGCGTTGCAGGTGCTCGCGGGCGCGCTGCTCGTGTCGTTGAAGGACGCCACTGTGCAGGGTGTCGCGTTGCTGCCCGCGGTCACGTCGTAGAAGATGCAGTCCGCGCCGATCGTCGTCCCGAGGCTCGCGCTGCAATTCGCGGCGCTCGCCTTCGGAGCCGCCGGCGTGCCGTACTCCGCGGCGGCCAGCTGATAGAACTGCGGGTTGACGAGGCCCTGCGCCCCGCCCATCTGCTGATCGAGCAGTGCAATGATCGCGGCGACCGCCGGTGTAGACGCGGACGTCCCGCCCACGATGTCGATGTTGTTCGTCGCAGGGTCGCAGGGGCTGTTGTCGTAGGAGCAGATCTCCCACAAGCTGGCAATTACGGCCACATCCGGCACGGCGCGCCCGGTGAGGTTCGCCATTCCCGCGACGCCGGTCTGCCAGCCCGGCACCGGGCGGCCTCCCGTACAGGCATTGGTATTGACATCGACCGAGAGGCAGCTGCTCACGCCGCTGCCGCTGCCGGAAATCTGCAGGAAGGGATTGGGCTGCCCATTGAGCATCGCCTGGTTGCAAAGCGCGCTCGTCGTGGTGTTCAGCTTCTGTGCATAGAGCGGATTGGCGCAGGTCTCGTTCCACACCATCTCCGGAATGTGCGCGAGGGCGTTGGCGAGGGTCCCGGGCGCATTCGTGGTTCCCCAGTCCTGCGCTTGCGTCGGGTCGAAATCCGTGCCGCCAACCGCCAGGGCGTACGGCGTCGATGCCAGGCCGCTGACCGCAAAGCCGGTCGTCGCGAGCGTCCCCTGCTTGAAGAGGTTCGACTCGCAACCCGCAACGCCCGCATCATCGGTCGCAACCGTGATGGTCATACCCTGCAAGGCCGCTTCCTGGAACAGCAATTGGATGGAGTTGTTGGTGGCGGAGCCGATCTGACTCTCACAGGCACTGAAGGAGATGCTGAGCACCTGCGCCAGGTTCTGCCGAATGACGTATTGGAAGGCGTTAAGAACGTTCTTGTCGCGCACGAGGAGGATGCTCGCGCCCGGCGCCACGCCGCCTGCGACCTCGACGTCGAGATAGGCCTCCACTTCGTTCGGGTCCATGGTCTGTCCGGGATCAGTTCCCCCGGGGACGGGCATGGAGGTGAACGTCGGCGGCGTGATGCCCACCCCGGACCAGAATGCGCCGGCCACGGTGGGATCGATGTCGCTTTCCTCGGCGACCGCGATGGTTACACCCTTGCCGTTGACCCCGGCGCTGTAGAGGGGCGCCAGGTTGTATATCACGGCGAAGTCGCCCGGACCGACGAAGTTCTGCTTGCCACCGTCGTAGGTGATCTGCGGCTTCGCGCCGCCGCCGGCGGGATGCGCGGGCCGGCTCCTCAGGGTCGCCTTGGGGTAGAAGTCGTTCAGGCCGTGAATCGACGTGATCGCCGCGGCCAGACCCGCGGGAACTGCCGGATCGCTCACGTTGGAGAAGTGCTTCACCCCGTCGACCTCGAAGAGGTGAATCTCGATTCGAAACGCCGCCTCAACCTGCGCCTTGGTTCCATGAAAGCGCAGCTGCGAGCGGTTGGCGGGCAGAGCATCGACCGTGAAGCCGTACGCCTCGAGCCATTGCGTCACCGCGGCAACGGTGGCCTGGCTCGCGCCGAAGCGCGCCCCGTACTCGGCGGGCGTCAGCCACTTGTGGTACTGAGGCGACTTCGGGTCCTGCTGCGCGGCGAGCAGCTGCTCGAGCGCACGCTCCTGCGCCGGAGTCTTCGCGAATACGATCTCGAGGCCGTTCATCGGTAGTGAGTCGGGCGCCGCGCCGATGTCCTGCTCCGGACGCGCGCGTCCGTGCACATGTCCCGGCAGGCGCACCACTTCCGAGGCGCTCGCTGCGCCGAGCGTCGCCGGCGGATTCGCAGCCGCGCCGACGGCGGTCGAAACGAACCACGCGGAGGCCGCGCACGAGGCGAGGACAATCGCCACGGCGGCAACGCGTCGCCGCGGCGACGCGGCCCTGATCAGGTTATTGAGAAACGGCACTTTGAGAGACCCCCGCCAGCTGGTGCTGGCTATGGCGCTTGTCCGAACAATGAGAATCCTCAGTCCGCGCTGCGGGCCGGGGCGACCGAACGTCACCTGACCTCGCCACCTGTCTGTCACCAGGCCGACTGAGCTCCCACGACTTTATCAAGTTCCGACTCGGCTGGGCGTGCTTCGCAACCGCGCGGCCAGGAGTGGCTTCCATGTAAGCGGATGATTTGCAAAAGAAAGGGCTCGGCGCCAGGAACATCGAGCCTGAGGCCCAAGCCCAACGTGACTTAACTCGGCTGGTAGGGAGTTGCCCGTATAACCGGGCGAAGCTGAATCGCTCAGCATCGGGCTACGGAACCAAGTCGCCTGACATCCATGAAGCGCATCGTCATCGGTGTGGCCGCCGTCGCGCTGCTTGCGGGGATCGTGGCTCGCAGCGAGGCTCAGCCGGCGCCGCCTCCCGGCGGTACAGCCGCGCCGGTCTCGAGCACACGTTGGACGCCCGAGCAGCTCGAGGCGCTCGCGGCCCCGATCGCGCTCTACCCCGATCAACTCGTGGGGTCGATCCTGGCAGCGTCTACGTATCCGCTCGAGGTGGTCGAAGCCGCGCGCTGGCTCGAGGATCCCGCGCATGCGGCGCTCACAGGCGATGCCCTGGCCGCGGCCCTCGAGGGACAACGTTGGGATCCGAGCGTCAAATCACTGGTGCCCTTTGTCGACGTGCTGCGCCTCATGGACCGCAACCTCGAATGGATGGAGCAGCTCGGCGATGCATTCCTCGCCCAGCAGGCCGACGTCATGGATGCCGTGCAGCGGCTGCGGCAGCGCGCCCTGGCACAGGGAACGCTGCAGTCGACGCCCCAGCAGAACGTGACGACCGAGCAGAGCGTCATCACGATCGAGCCGGCCAGCCCGGACGTGATCTACGTGCCTTATTACGTCCCTGATATATACGGTCCTTGGCCGTGGCCCGGCTATCCGCCGTACTACTTCGGGCCACCACCCGGCGTGTTCATCGGCGGTGCCCTGATCGGCTTCGGCATCGGGATCGGATTCTGGCAGCCGTGGGGCTGGTACGGGTGCAACTGGCACGGCCATGGGGTGGTGGTCTACCCGCCGCTCCATCGGCGGCAGCCCGGCATCCCTGCGCGTCCGGCGTATCCGCAGCCGGCTGCGCAGCCGTGGCAGCATGATCCACAGCATCGGGCCGGCGTGCCTTATCGCGACGCGCCGACGGCCGCGCGCTATCAGGGCCCGGAGGGCGGGCGCCATGCGTTCCGTGGCTTCCCGCCGCCGATCACTCCAGCTCGTCCTACGCAACCGGCACCGGGTGGGCGCGAGACCCCGCATGCACCTGCGCCGACGGCGCCGATGCCTCGGCCAACCTACGGGAGGCCGCCTGTGTCAGTGCCGCACGCCGCGCCCCCGGCATTCGAGTCGTTCGGGCATGGCCCACAGGTGCGCAGTGAGGCGGCGCGGGGTTCCTCCAGCCGTTCCGCGCCGCCGGCGCACGCGGGCGGCGGCCATCCCGGGCACCGCGAGGGAGTACCCGAGTGAGCATCAGAAGCAGCGCGCAAGCTGCGCGGCCCACGCGGCGGGATCTGAGGAGACTGATGACGGCTCTCGCCGCTTGCCTGGTGGTGACGGCCTCGGCGCTGGAGCCAGGCGGCGCGGCATTGCCGCCACGGGGTGCGAGCAGTACCTCGCAGCGCGAGTTTGCAAGTCCCGACGAGGCCGTCGAGGCGCTGCTCGCCGCGACGCGCGCCGACGAGGTCGAGGGTCTGCTCGCGATTCTCGGGCCCCGCGGCGCGAAGCTCATCCACTCGGGAGATGCGGTCGCGGATCGCGACGGGCGGGAGCGCTTCACGGCCGCCTACGATCAGGCTCACCGCCTCGAGTACGTCGGGTCAACTGAGGCCGTACTGATCGTCGGTGCCGAGGACTGGCCGCTGCCGATTCCGCTGGTGCGGATGAGCGGTGGGTGGCGTTTCGATACGCGGGCCGGTGAGCAACAGATCCTCGATCGGCGGATCGGCCGCAACGAGCTCAATGTCATCGAGGTCTGCCGTGCCTACGTTCAGGCACAACGCGAGTACGCGGATCTGCAGGCGAGCTCGGGTGGGGAGCGGCAGTACGCCCGGCGGTTCCTGAGCCGCGCGGGACGGCACGATGGACTCTACTGGCCGATCACCGGCGAGGAGGCCGAGAGCCCGCTCGGCCCGCTCGTCGCCCAGGCGCGCGCCGAAGGCTACGGTAGTGAAGCGCCGGGCGGCAGGCATCCCTACTTTGGCTACTACTACCGGATTCTGACACGCCAGGGTGCGCATGCCGCCGGCGGTGCTCGCAACTACATCGCCGCCGACGGGCGCATGAGCGGCGGCTTTGCACTGCTGGCTTACCCGGCCGTGTACGGTGACTCGGGCGTCATGACCTTCATCGTCAATCACAACGGGATCGTCCGCGAGAAGAATCTCGGCCCGCGCACCGCGGCGCTCGCGAGCAAGGTCGAAGAGTACGACCCCGATCCCAGCTGGCGCATCGCGCTCACCACTGGGAAGTGATCGCAGCAAGCACTGCGATCGTCGCTATGTTTCCCCTGGCGTATGCAGCGCGGGCATTGCTGCTGCTGGTCCTCGCCAATTCCCTCCCGTGGGTCGCGGGTCGGGTGCTCGGCGCTCGCGGCGCGGCGCCTCTCGATCTCGGCGTGACCCTGCCCGACGGGAGGCGATTGTTGGGGAGTCACAAGACCTGGCGCGGTCTCGCCGCCGGCGTCGCGGGGTGCGCGCTCGCTGCGGGACTGACCGGCCTCCATGGGTGGACGGGCGCGGGTTTCGCGGCGCTTTCTCTGCTTGGAGACACGCTCTCCAGTCTTCTCAAGCGACGGCTGGGAGTCGCGCCGGGAAAGGATATGCCGCTGCTCGATCAGCTGCCCGAGGCGCTGCTGCCGCTGCTCGTGCTGCAGGCCCCGCTGGCCCTCAACTCGATCGCCATCGTTGCGGTGGCCGGCGCCTTCACGCTGCTCGATATGCTCGCCAGCGGTATACGGCGTCGCGGCGCCGAACGCCCTCGGCTCGACTCGTGATGCTCAGGCACCGATCCAGCGTATCTCGGGTGGCCTGCGCGGCACGGCCGGCGCGGCTCCCTGCGGATGGCCGACGATGATCGGCGCCACCGGGAGGTAGCTCGCCGGAACTCCGAGCACGGCCTTGCCCCCCGGGGTTGCGAGCCAGGTCTGGGCAAAGCCGATCCAGCAGCTGCCCAGGCCCTCGGCGCATGCGGCGAGCATCAGGTTCTCGGCCGCCAGCGTGCAGTTCTCAACGGCCCACTGGCTCGCCGTCACGCTCGAGATCACGATCAGCGCGGGTGCGTGGTAGAAGATGTCGAACTTCGGGTCACGCAGCATCTGCAGATGACTCGAGCCGACGGCGTGCGGCGGGCTCGCCAGCACGTGGGCCTTCGACTCGGTGGATATGCGGGCGAGCACGGCCCGATCCTCGATCACGGTGAAGGACCAGGGCTGCTCGTTCACGGCGCTCGGCGCCTGAACGGCGGCATCGATCAGCCGCAGGAGCTGCGCGCGCTCGAGCGGCTCGGGGGTGAAGGCGCGCACCGCGCGACGCGAGCGAATGGCCTGCTCGAGATCCATGGCGTCACCCCAGGCGGGCCGCTGAGCTCGTTGCGGCAGCCGGCAGCGGTGGGTAATCGGTGTAGCCTGCGGCCCCGCCGCCGAAGAAGGTCGCGCGATCCGGCTGGTTCAACGGCGCACCGCAGCGCAGGCGCTCGACGAGATCGGGATTGGCGATGTAGAGGCGTCCGAAAGCGACCAGATCGGCGCGCTTGAGGCGGCGCGCCTCGAGCGCCAGGCGCAGGTCATAGCCGTTGTTCGCGATATAGCAGCCCTGGAACGCGCGTCGCAGCAGCTGCAGGTCGAAACCCCCTTCGACCTCGCGCGCGCCTTGCGTCACCCCTTCGATGACGTGGATGTACGCGATGGCGAGCTCATTGAGCCGCTTCACCGCATAGCCGTAGGTGCGGCTGGGCTGACTGTCGAGGGCGGCGCCGTTGACCGGACTCAAGGGCGAGAGCCGGACGCCGACCCGGTCTGCGCCGCAGGCCCGCACCACCGCGCTCACGACCTCGAGCAGGAAGCGCACGCGATTCTCGCGCGTCCCGCCGTAGGCGTCGGTGCGCTCATTGGTGGAGTCACGCAGGAACTGATCGATCAGGTAGCCGTTGGCCGCGTGAATCTCGACCCCGTCGAATCCGGCCGCGAGCGCATTCGCCGCCGCTTGCCGGTACTGCTCGACGATCCCGGCAATCTCCCCCGTCTCGAGTGCACGCGGCGTGACGCAGGGCTCGAAGCCCCGCCCGGTGAAGGAGGTGGCCTGAGGACGGATCGCCGAAGGGGCGACCGGCAGCACACCACCCGGTTGCAAGGAGGGATGGGAGACGCGCCCGACGTGCCAGAGCTGGGGGAAGATCCGGCCGCCCTTCGCATGCACCGCGGCCGTCACTGCGCGCCACGCAGCGATCTGCTCGCGGCTGTAGAGCCCCGGCGTCATCGCGTAGCCGCGAGCCTCGGGCGAGATGTTGGTTCCTTCCGCGACGATCAGCCCCGCCGAGGCACGCTGCCGGTAGTACTCGGCCATCAGGGTGTTCGGAACTCCCGCATCGCTCGCCCGGCTGCGCGTCAGCGGGGCCATGACGATGCGGTTTGCCAGCCGGTACGGCCCGAGCTGCACGGGCTCGAACAAGTCGGGACGCGCGCGTCTGACTCTATCTATATTGCTGATGGTGCTCATCCTGCACCTCGCCTTCCGGAGGTCCTGCGAGCGAGGATCGGCCGCGGCGGACGGCCGGACAATATGTAGTAGTACCCAAGCCGTGCGCTGCGGAGCCGCGGCTGGACTCGGTAGAGCTACCTATGGCCCCCGCAATGGCCAGCCGGCATTCTGGGCCGATTCCTCTTAGAGGAGCGATAGGCGCGCTGACGGCCCCGCTCATGGATTACCTGCAACGACTGTCGGCCGAATGGTATGAGTACCAGGGCTATTTCGTGCACACGGACCTCTGGGTCGGCCTGGAGAGCGACGGCAGCTACGAATGCGAGCTCGACGTCGTCGCCTTCCATCCCCTGCGGCGGCACCTGGTGCACCTCGAGCCGAGCTTCGATCTGCTGAGCTGGGAGGAGCGGGAACGGCATTTCGAGCCGAAGTTCGCCGCCGGACGAAAGTACCTGCATAGGCTGTTCGGCAGTGAGCAGCACGTGCACCTCGAGCAGATTGCGCTGATCGTCGCGGACGAGGAGCTACCGCCCAGGATCGCCGGCGCGCGGGTGCTTAAGCTCTCGGACTTCCTGGCGGCGGTCATCGAGACGCTGAGCGCTTTCGAGATGGCGGAGGCGGTCGTGCCCGAGCAATGGCCCCTGGTGCGCACACTGCAGTTTGTCGCCGCGTACCGCGAGCGCTTGGCGCTGCCGCAGGCGCGCGCTGCGCAGCAGCAGCCGGCTTGACGCCGGCCTGAGGCCACTCGCCTTACATCACCGGGCGTCGCTCGCGGGAACGCCGGGTGCGTGCCATCATACGCAGGCGCTCCAATCTCACGAGGTGGTCCATGGACAAGCGGCGATCCATTTTCCTCTTCGCGTGCATCGCCTCCCTGCCGGCGATGGCCGCATTGCAGATGGGCGACAAGGCGCCGGAGTTCACGGCGCAGGCATCGCTCGCCGGCAAACCGTTCACCTTCTCCCTGAAGGACGCGCTCGCGAAGGGACCGGTGGTCGTCTACTTCTATCCCTCCGCCTATACGACGGGCTGCGATCTGCAGGCTCACACCTTTGCAGTCAACAAGGACAAGTTCACCGCCGCCGGAGCCACCGTCGTCGGGGTATCGCTCGACAGTATTCAGCGCCTCAATGACTTCTCGGCCGACCCCAACTACTGCGCCGGAAAGTTTCCCACCGCCTCGGATGCCGACGGCAGCATCGCCAAGTCGTACGAGCTGAAAGTGCAACAGGGGCCGCCCGGGCTGAAGGACGTCCGCGGCGTGGAGATCGGCCATGCCTTTGTCGAGCGCACCACCTTTGTCGTCTCCGCGGCGGGCAGGATCGCCGCCACCATCACGGGCGTGAAGCCGGACGAGAACGTCGAGCAGGCCCTCGAGGCCGTGCAACGCCTGAGCAAGTCAAAGCCCGGCGGCTGAGACCAGCCAGTGATGGCTCAAGGGCCGGGGAGAGCCGCGCCGCGGCTTGAAGCGCGCTTGCGGGCGGCCATGCCGGAAGCGCCAGGCAGCTGATCGTCGCGGACGGGGTGCGTGCCGGGCGCGGTGGCGCCGAAGGCGATCTCGAGCGCCTCGTTGACCCGCTCCACCCAGATGAGCTCGAGCTTCGCGCGCACGCTCTGCGGGATGTCCTCGAGATCACGCCGGTTGCGCGCCGGGAGGATCACACGCTTGATGCCGGCGCGCGCGGCGGCGATGGTTTTTTCCTTGATGCCCCCGACCGGCAACACCAGACCGCGCAGGCTGATCTCGCCGGTCATCGCCACGTCGGGGCGCACCGCCTCGCGCGTCAGGAGCGAGGCGAGCGAGACGAACATGGCAACCCCGGCGCTCGGTCCGTCCTTAGGGATCGCGCCCGCGGGGATGTGCACGTGAATGTCGGCTCCCTCGAAGAGCTTCGGATCGATGCCGAGCTCGCGCGCCTGGGACTTGATGAGGCTCAAGGCCGTCTGGGCGCTCTCTCTCATCACCTCGCCCAGCTGCCCCGTCAGGATCAGCTTGCCGTCTCCTGGCAAGCGCGCTGACTCGATGAAGAGAATATCGCCACCCACGGGTGTCCAGGCGAGTCCGGTCGCCACCCCGGGGACACTGGTGCGGGCCGCGACTTCATTCTCGAAGCGCGTCGCTCCGAGCACGGCCTCCACATCGGGTGCGTCGAAGGCCACGCTGCGCGTCTTGCCTTCCGCGATCTGCATGGCGGCGTTACGGATCAGCGCGCCGATCTGCCGCTCGAGATTGCGGCAGCCGGCCTCGCGCGTGTACTCGCTGATCAGACGACGCAGCGCCGCGTCCGTGACGGTGAACTGCGCGGCATCGAGTCCGTTGGCCTGCAGCTGGCGCCTGACCAGGTAGCGCTTGGCGATCTCGAGCTTCTCCTCCTCGGTGTAGCCGCTCAACTCGATGATCTCCATCCGGTCGCGCAGCGGACCGACGATGGTCTCGAGCACGTTGGCAGTCGCGATGAACAGCACCCGACTCAGGTCGAAGGGCTGCGCGAGGTAATTGTCGCGGAAGGTCGCGTTCTGCTCCGGATCGAGCACCTCGAGCAGCGCCGACGCCGGGTCGCCGTGAAAGCTCGCCGAGAGCTTATCGATCTCATCGAGCATGAAGACCGGGTTGCGCGTGCCGGCCTTGCGCAGGCCCTGAATGATGTTGCCGGGCAGCGCGCCGATGTAGGTGCGCCGGTGCCCGCGGATCTCGGCCTCATCGTGCACACCGCCGAGGCTGACGCGCACGAACTTCAGCGCCAGCGCTCGCGCGATGCTCTGCCCGAGCGAGGTCTTGCCGACCCCGGGCGGGCCGACGAAGCACAGGATCGGACTGCGGCCCTGCGGGTTCAGCTTGCGCACCGCAAGATACTCGAGGATGCGGCGCTTCACTTTTTCCAGGCCGTAGTGATCCTCGTCGAGCACGCGGCGCGCCCGCTCGATGTCGATATCCTCGATATCGGCCTTGCTCCAGGGCAGCGCCACCAGCCAGTCGAGATAGTTGCGCAGCATGCCGTGCTCGGGGCTGGCTTCCTGCATGCGCTCGAGGCGCTTCAATTCCTTGCGCGCGTGCTCCTCCGTCTCGGCCGGCATGCCCGCGGCGCCGATCTGCCGGGCGAGCTCCGTAAGTCCCGCCTCCGCGCCCTCGCCCTCGCCGAGCTCCTTTTGCAGCTGGCGCAGCTGCTCGCGCAGCACCGCCTCTCGCTGGCGCTCGCCGAGTGCCGCCTGAGTCTGCTCGCTGATGTCCTTGGTGATCTTCAGCACCTCGAGCCGATGGGCCAGGTGCTTCAGGACCTTGTCGAGCCGCTCCGCGAGGTCGAGCGTCTCCAGCACCTCCTGCTTCTCGGCGGGCGTCAGGTCGATGAAGTTCGCGATGATGTCCGCGAGCTGTCCGGCGGAGTCGATGTTGGCGATCAGGCGCTGCAGCTCGGGCGGCGCCTGCGGCAGCAGCGCAAGCGCGGCCATCGCGCGCTCCTTGAGCAGCAGAAACCGCGCCTCGATCTCCGGCCCCGCCGTCGTCGGCTCGGGGAGCTGCTCAATCCGTGCGGCGAGAAACGGCGTCGTACGCAGCATTTCCACCACGCGGAAGCGGCTCTCCCCCTGACACACCAGGTGATGGGCGCCTTCGGGCGGGGTGACGTAGCGCACCAGCGTCGCCAGCACCCCGATCTCGTAAAGGTCCGCGGCGCCCGGCTTTGCGGTCGCCGGGTCGCGTTGCGCGAGCAGCGCGATCTTGTGGCCGCTGCGCACCGCGTCCTGCGCAGCGGCGATGCTCAGCTCGCGTCCGATGGTGATCGGAGCCATGGCGCCC
>Ga0187773_10000114_pt1 | contig 34537 bp, 31 predicted proteins | sample 0216_BV02_MP05_1_FD_133133 | JGI IMG/M metagenome (GOLD analysis project Ga0187773, IMG submission 133133) | Tropical peat soil microbial communities from peatlands in Department of Meta, Colombia - 0216_BV02_MP05_10_MG | ecosystem: Environmental > Terrestrial > Soil > Wetlands > Peat | place...
GACGTGGACCTTGTGGGAAGGGCGTCGCCGCAGCCTCAAACCCGGAACGCGATTGCTGCTCGCAGCGTTTCTGGTGTCGCTCGCGATCCTCCTGTTCATGCGCTCCCCGCGCGAGGTCTTCGCGCTTCCACTGCTTGTGCCGCTTTCGGTTCTCGCCGGCGCGGGCATCCCCAGCCTGCGCCGCGGGGCCACCAACGCGCTCTCGTGGTTCGGCGTCATGAGCGTGGGATTCCTGGGCGCGATCATCTGGTTCGGCTGGTTCGCCATGGTGACCGGCGTGCCCTCGGCGATGGCGCGCAACTTCACCCGGCTCGAGCCGGGCTTCGTGCCTGAATTCTCCTGGACGGCTCTGGCGGTCGCCCTGACCTACACCTTGGCCTGGCTCTGGCTGATCCTGAAGTGCGAGCGTTCGGTGTTCCGCGGCGTGACCTTCTGGGCGGCCGGCATGACGCTCCTTTGGGGCTTGGCCATGACGCTTGTTCTCTCCTGGATCGACTACGGAAAGAGCTACCGGCATGTGGCGCAGTCCTTGGGGAAGCAGATCCCCCCGGGGACGCGCTGCATCGAGAGCCGCAGCCTCGGGGAGGCGCAGCGTGCGGTCTTCGACTATCACGCTGAAGTCTTGACGCAGCGCCGGGAGCGCGTGGATGCGCACTGCCCGCTGCTGCTCATTCAGGCCCGCGAGGGAGAACCCGAACGGGTCGAGTCGGGGTGGAAGTTGGTTTGGGAGGGCCACCGCCCGCGCGACCGCGAGCGCTATCGGCTCTATCAGAGACAGAAACTGTCATGAGCGGGCTCACGCAATCACCAGCCTGGCAGGCACTGGCGGCCCACCGCGGAAAGATCGTCCCGAAGAGCCTCCGAGAGCTTTTTGCCGCGGATCCGTCGCGCACGCAACGGTTCTCGCTCGAGATGGACGAGCTCTTTCTCGACTACTCCAAGCATCTGATCGACGCCGAGACGATGCAGCTGCTTTGCGCGCTCGCCCTTCAAGCGGAGGTGCCCGCCTGGATCGCGCGGATGTTCGCAGGGGATCCGGTAAACAACACCGAGAAACGCGCCGCTCTTCACGCGGCGCTGCGCTCGAATGACTCTTTCTTTCCGGAAGCCGGCGATGTGATGCCCGCAGTCCGTGCCGCGCGCGACCAGATGCGCCGCTTCGCCGATCAGGCCCGGCGTGGCGCGCTGATCGGGGCCCGGGGCCGCCCCATCAGGGATTTCGTGAATATCGGCATCGGTGGATCGCATTTGGGGCCGAGCATGCTCGTGCGCGCCCTGCGCACGTATCGCAGATCCGGGATCGGAGTGCATTTTGTCGCCAATATCGACCCGGCTGATCTTGATGCCGCCCTTGCTGGTCTCAATCCGGATACGACGCTCTTCATCGTCGCATCCAAGACTTTCACCACAGCCGAAACTCTGGAGAACGCGCGTCGTGCCCGGGCCTGGCTGGCAGAGTCAATAGGGGAAACCGCGGAACTCTCGCGTCATTTTGCGGCTGTCACCGCCAATCCCGCGGGGCCCGCGGCCCTCGGCATTCCGCCCGAGCGTGTGTTTCCAATGTGGGACTGGGTGGGCGGACGCTATTCAGTCTGGTCCGCGGTGGGCCTGCCTGTCGCATTGGCGATCGGCATGGAGGCCTTCGAGGAGCTGCTCGAGGGCGCCCGTGCCATGGATCAGCACTTCCGGACTGCCGCGCCCGAACGCAATGCTCCGGTGATACTCGCGCTGCTGAATGTCTGGTACGTAAACTTCCTTGGGGCCCAGAGTCATGCCGTCCTTCCCTACAGCGAGGACCTGCGCGAATTCCCCGCCTACCTCCAGCAGCTCGAGATGGAGTCGAACGGCAAGCGGGTCGACCGTGAGGGAAGGGGAATCGACTACGCCACCGCACCCGTCATCTGGGGTTCGACGGGAACGCCGAGCCAGCACTCGTTCCATCAGATGCTGCATCAGGGCACCCATTTGGTCCCCGTCGACTTCATCGTGTTCGCCCACGGCGCGAGCTCGCCCGGCGCGGAAGCAGCGCTTGCGGCCAACGCGCTTGCCCAGAGCGCGGCCCTCGCCTTCGGCAACCTACTCCCCGGCGCTTTGCACAAGGCGCTGCCAGGCAACCGACCCTCGAGCGTGCTCTTGTTCAGGCGACTCACGCCGCGCGCACTGGGCGAGCTGATCGCCCTGTACGAGCACAAGGTATTCACCGAAGGCATAATCTGGAACCTGAACAGTTTCGACCAGTGGGGGGTCGAGTACGGCAAGGACCTGGCCCGCGCACTGCTGGCGCGGCTCGCGGGGGGACAAGACGACGCCGGACTGGACCCTTCGACCCGGGCGCTGCTGCAGCGGCTCCGCGGACGCATTTGATCGCAAGAGGACGCCATGAACGAAGACAGCTTTAACCTCAGCATCCGGAAGTTCCTGAAGATGGTCGGTGTCGGCTCGCAGCGCGAGATCGAGCAGGCGGTTGCCAAGGCGCGCGCCGCCGGAGCGATCAAGGGCAATGAAAAGTTTCCGGTGTCGATCACACTCGATGCTCCGGGACTCAAGCTCTCGGTCAAGTTCGACGGCAAGATCGAACTCGAGTAAGGAGCCGAGCCGGGATGAACAAGCCGCTCGAACTGAAAGTCGCCCTGCTCGACGAGCTGAAGGCGCTGCTCGGTGAGCGGATTACGGCCTCGCGCGGCGTGCGCGAGCACCACGGGAAGGACGAATCTTACTTCCCCTACGCAGCTCCGGACCTGGTGGCATTCCCGGAATCCACCGAGGAAGTGCGCGCCATCGTCAACGCCTGCCGGCGACACGGGATTCCCCTGATTCCGTTCGGTGTCGGCTCGTCCCTGGAAGGTCATGTGCTTGCCATCCATGGCGGCGTATGCGTAGACCTGTCGCGAATGAACAAGGTGCTCACCGTGCACGAGGCGGATCTCGACGCCGTCGTTCAGGCGGGAGTCACGAGGAAACAGCTGAACGAGCATATCCGGCATACCGGCCTTTTCTTTCCGGTTGATCCCGGCGCCGACGCGACGCTGGGCGGGATGGCCGCGACTCGCGCATCGGGCACCAACGCCGTGCGCTACGGAACGATGCGAGAAAACGTTCTCGCGCTCACGGTCGTGCTGGCCGACGGCCGGGTCATCACCACGTCGAGCCGCTCGAGAAAGTCCGCCGCCGGCTACGAGCTGACACGCCTTTTCGTGGGTTCCGAGGGGACTCTCGGGATCATCACCGAGCTGACGGTGCGCCTCTACGCAGTCCCCGAGGCCATATCGGCGGCGATATGCTCGTTCCCGGACATGGCCGGCGCGGTGGACACCGTGATCCAGACGCTGCAGGCCGGGATACCGATCGCACGCAGCGAGGCGCTGTGTGCGACGACAATGAGGGCGATCAATGCCTACTCGAAGACGAGTTATCGGGAGCAGCCGACCCTGTTTCTCGAGTTCCACGGAACCCGCGCAAGCGTGGAAGAGCAGGCAAGGTTGGTGCAGGACATCGCACGCGAGAACGGTGGAATGGATTTCGAATGGACGACGCAGGCCGAAGATCGCAACCGGCTGTGGTCCGCGCGGCACCAGGCCTACTTCGCCTGTTTGCAGCTGCGTCCGGGTTCCCGCGCCGTCTCTACCGATGTGTGCGTCCCGATCTCCAGGCTGACGGAATGCATCGTCGAGACCGCTCAGGACATCGCCAAGGCGTCAATGCCCATCCCGCTCTTCGGTCACGTCGGGGACGGAAATTTCCATTGCGAAATCCTCATCCAGCCCGACAACGAGGCAGAGCTGGCCGAAGCCAGGGCGTTCAACGAGCGCGTCGTCAATCGCGCGCTGCGGATGGAAGGCACCTGCACCGGCGAACATGGAATCGGCTTCGGCAAGATAGCCTCTCTCAGGAAGGAACTCGGCGAAGCGGTTGATCTGATGGCGGCGCTGAAGCGCACGCTCGACCCCGAGAACCTCCTGAATCCGGGGAAAGTGGTGGAACTTCGGGATTGAAGGATCCGATCCCTCAGACTTTCAGGAAGTGCTCGCGGTAATACCTGAGCTCTGCGATCGACTCGTAGATGTCGGCAAGCGCTTCGTGCTTGCCCTGCTTCACCAGGCCTTTTGCGATTTCCGGCTTCCAGCGCCGCACCAGCTCCTTCAGGGTGCTCACATCCAGGTTGCGGTAGTGGAAGTAAGCTTCAAGCCGCGGCATGAGTCGGGCAAGAAACCGCCGATCCTGGCAGATCGAGTTGCCGCACATCGGCGAAGTCTTCCCCGGAACATATTGCGCGAGAAATGTCAGCAGTTGCTCTTCGACCTCCGCTTCGTTGAGCGACGATGCTTTCACCCGGTCGATCAGGCCGGTTCGGGCATGGGTGCTCTTGTTCCAGTTGTCCATTGCCTCGAGGACCGCGTCGACTTGATGCGGAACCAGGACCGGCCCCTCCGCAATCGTGTTCAACTGCGCGTCGGTGACGACTATGGCGACCTCGATGATGCGATCCCGGTCAGGATCGAGCCCGGTCATCTCCATGTCCAGCCAGACGAGATTGTTCTGGTCTTGCGCCACGTCGGGTCTAGATGGGTCGCAGGGGTTGTAAAATAATATTGTCGCACAACCGAGTTCGGCTCAATGCATCCGTTCACTGCTGTCTTTCTCGTGGCGCTCGCGCTCGCCACCTCGACGCGCTTGTGGCTGTCGATGCGACATGTCCGGTACGTTACGGCGCATCGGAACGCGGTCCCCGCGGAATTTCTCGGGCGAATCTCCCTGGAGGCACACCGCAAGGCCGCGGACTACACCATCGCGAAGACCCAGGTCGGCGCACTGGAAGCCCTGGTGTCGGCAGCGGTGCTCCTCGGATTCACGCTAGGGGGCGGCCTCCAGCTTCTCGTCGAGTTATGGGCACGATTCTTCGACATTGGCGGCTACGCCCACGGCATCGCGCTGATCGCAACAATCGTCTTGATTTCCAGTCTCGTCGAGCTTCCTTTCAGCCTGTATCGGACTTTTGGGATCGAGGCGCGCTTCGGCTTCAACCGCATGACCCTCAAGCTCTTCATGCTGGATCTCGCCAAGGCCGCTGCTGTCGGAGCGCTCCTCGGCCTACCTTTCGTTTTCTGCATTCTCTGGCTCATGGAGAAGATGGGACAGTTCTGGTGGCTCTACGTTTGGCTCGCCTGGGTGACGTTCAACCTCGTCGTTCTGATTGTCTACCCGATCTTCATTGCCCCGTTCTTCAACAAGTTCTCACCCCTGGAAGACGGCGACCTCCGCAGCCGCATCGAAGCCCTGCTCGCCAAGTGCGGATTTCGCTCACGAGGCCTTTTCGTGATGGACAACTCCAAACGCTCAAGCCACGGCAACGCGTACTTCACCGGACTTGGAGCCGCCAAGCGCATCGTGCTTTTCGACACGCTCATATCGCGCCTTGCGCCGCCCGAGGTCGAGGCAGTGCTGGCGCATGAGTTGGGACATTTTTCCAAGCGCCACGTTTGGAAGCGCACGATGCTCCTGTTCGGTGCAAGCCTCGCTCTGCTGTGGATCCTCGGGAAGCTGCTCGACCAGGAGTGGTTCTATCACGCGCTCGGCGCGCGCTCGCCGAGCACGGCCGTTGCCCTGGTCCTGTTTGCCATGGTGGTGCCGCTCTTCACGTTTTTTGCACGACCTCTTGCAAGCCTGTACTCGAGGTTGCACGAGTACGAGGCGGATGCCTACGCAGTGCGCCACGCGGATGGAAGGTGCCTCGCTCAGGCATTGGTGAAGCTCTACCGGGATAACGCCTCAACCCTGACGCCCGACCCGCTTCACTCGGTTTTCTACGATTCGCACCCGCCCGCGGTGCTGCGCATTGCTCGGCTCGAGGCGCAGCGCGGCTAGTGCCGGTCGAGACGCATGCCCGCTCCGATAATAGGAGGCCGTTCATGTCTTCGCTCGCTGAAAAGCACTGCAGGTCCTTGCCGGCAGGAACGGCGCCCCTAGGGCGCGCGCAGCTGGATTCACTGCTGAAGGAAGTACCTGGCTGGGCGCACGTCGGGCAAGTGATCGCGAAGAGCTGGTCGTTCGAAAACTATTACCAGACCATGGCCTTCGTCAATGCAGTGGCCTGGATCGCGCACCGCGAAGATCATCATCCGGATATGAGCGTCGGCTACAATCGCTGCCGGGTTGAATTCAGCACGCACTCCATCGGCGGCATTTCCGAGAACGACTTTATCTGCGCGGCGAAGATCGAGGCGCTTGGGGCGGGCTGAACCGCCTCAAACGAACCGGACCGGGGGCAGGAGTGAAGACGATCTTCTCTTCGCACAACCTGGTTGACACGCATCACCTCAAGAATCTGCTTCAGTCCGCCGGGATACGTTGCCGCATCAGTAACGAGGACCTCGTGCGGCTTGCAGGCGAAGTCCCCTTCCCTGAGTGCGCCATGCACGTTTTGGTCGAATGCGAGGAGGATCACGCGGTCGCGCAAGCGATACTCGAGGAATTCCTCCGGCCGCGGTCTGGCGCCGGGAAGTGCTGGGTCTGCTGCAACTGTAGTGAGACCATCGAGGAGCAATTCACCGCATGCTGGAAATGCGGCCGTAGCCGATGAACGGCAGCAGCATTGTCAGTACTAGGTTTAGACAATGCCTAACTGACCGCGCTGGCTACGGCAAGGAGCAAGATCAGGACCAGCCACATCACCAGAGCGCGCCACACAAGACCGATAGTGGCGTCCAGATGGCCGACATCCGTTTCGTCGCCCGTCCCCAATTCCGGGCGGTCCACGATTTTGCCGCCCTCCAGGATAGGCATGCCGAGCCTGACTCCCATTGCGCCGGCCCCGCTTGCGAGCACGATCCCCAGCGTCCGATCCGGCCATTTCGACGCCTGCGTTCGCCAGCAATACACGGCGTCCTCGAAATTACCCACTATTGCAAACGCGGCAGCGGTAAAGCGCACGGGCAGCCAGTCGATTACGGCAAACGCTTCGCGCGCGAAGCGGCCGAATCCCTCGCGTGACGGGGCTTCCCTAGCGCTCCAGCGGCGATCCAGAAACCTGGCGATGCGATAGAGGATTGCCCCGGAGGGGCCCGGTAGAAGCATGAACCAGAACATGACGCCAAAAACATACCGGTGTGAAGCCGTCAAGGCCTCCTCGATCGCCAAGCGCGTTACCGCTTCGCGATCGAGACCTTCGCAGCGGGTTTCAAGCCAGGCTCCGAGCAGCTCGCGCGCCACCGCGACGTCGTCGTTCTTGAGTGCGAGATGAATGTCGGTGAAGTAGTGGCTGCGCTGCCGGAACCCCATGGTCACATACAGGGCGGCAACATTGAAGAGCAATGCCAGCACCGGGCTGATCCAGAACGCCAGGGCATAAACGAACCAGGCACACAGCACGGCCGGCAGCACAGCCAGCAACCAGGCGACGGCACCTTGTTCCGCTTTCTCGGTGTTGAAATGCGCTTCGAGAAACTTAGCGTAACGCTCCCCTTGGGCGTACAGATACGTCCGGTCGGCCAGCGGACGCCACTGCTCTATCAGAAGCGCCGCAACGAGGGCAATAAGGCTCATACAGGCGAGTGTCGGGCGCTCAGGTGGTGAGGAATGAGTAGAAATTCATCAACATTCCTGCAGTCGCTCCCCAGATGTAGTACTGCCGGTACGGAAAGGCATAATAGTGACGCTCCCGTCCTTCATATAGAACGCTGTTGCGCTGGTGGTTGCCCGAATCGAGCAGGAATCTGAATGGCATCTCGAACACTTCCGCAACCTCGAACTCATCGAGCTTCAGCTCAAACGGCGGGGTCACAAGACCCACTACGGGCGTCACGCGATAGCCCGTCACCGTGACGTACTCGTGCAGCGTTCCAAGGACTTCAACGCTTTCCGCGGCAAGGCCGATTTCCTCCCCTGTTTCTCTCAGGGCCGTGTGCGCGGCCGACATGTCGCCGGACTCGGCGCGCCCGCCCGGAAAGCTGATCTGGCCTGCATGGTCGTGGAGATGCTCGGTGCGACGCGTAAACAACAGGGTGAATCCCTCTTTGCGTTGAACGACCGGGATCAGCACGGCCGCCGGTCGGATTTTGTCGGGCTCGCGCCAGAGGTGGCCGTCCCCGACTGCCACCGGTTCCACCTTCCGTGAAGCGGCAAAACGCGAGCGCAACCACGCTTCGTCTAGATCGGAGACCAGGGATTCCATAGAGGAGAGCTTTCGCAGAGGTAAATTGTCTACGCGGGACGCAGCTCCAGTCGCGCAAGCGCGGCGTTTGCGCCCTTCCCGGACAAGGGCTATTCTACCGGCGGCAGGAGTAAACCTGCAGCATTGGGTTTACCGAAAGCATCGCAGGCTTCTGGCCCGGTGTGCCTCCGGAACACATTTTGAGGAGATATCATGAGATTTCGCTTCCCCGCAATTTTTGCGGCGCTCATGCTGGCCAGCGCCTCCGCTTTCGCCTTCCACTGCCCGGCGGACATGAAGAAAATCGACGCGGCCCTCTCCAAGAATCCCAGGCTGACCGCGCAGCAAATGGCGGATGTGAAGAAATTCCGCGCCGACGGAGAAACCCTGCACAAGGCCGGCAAGCACCAGGAGTCCGTCGACACGCTCGCCAAGGCAATGAAGATATTGGGTATCTAGGAACCTCCCGAATGAAAACGCCGCGGCGGGCCGCGGCGTTTTCATTTTGACCCCTGTCGCCCGATCGGCGGCCAACCGTCAGCATCGGAGATTCTTGAAACGCTCGCATGCTTCCAGGATCGCCCGGAGAATGCCCGGCTCCCAGATCGAGTGACCCGCATCGGGAATAACCCGATAGTCCGCTTGCGGCCAGGCCTGATGCAACTCGTGGGCTGACACGAGCGGACACACCATGTCATAGCGTCCCTGCACGATCACCCCCGGAATATCCTGGAGGCGGTGCGCATTCGCGAGAAGGGAATTTTCCGGAAGAAAAATATCGTTGACGAAATAGTGCGCTTCCGTGCGGGCCAGCCCCAGGGCCACGACATCGCCGGCAAAGTACTCGACCGTCTCTGCGCTGGGCCGCAGCGTCGAGCAGGAACCCTCGTAAATGCTCCATGTGCGCGCCGCGGGCATGTGCACAGCCGGGTCCGGATCGACCAGGCGACGGTAGTAATTGCGCAGCAGATCGCGGCGTTCCTCCGGAGGCAGGAACCCGGAGAACTTTTCCCAAGCCTCGGGAAAGATGTCGCGCAGGCCGTAGAGAAACCACGCGATTTCGCTTCTGCGGCACAGGAAAATCCCGCGCAATATCAGCGCCAGGCACTGCCTCGGATGGGCTTCCGCGTAGGCGATGGCAAGCGTGCTGCCCCAGGAACCGCCGAACACGATCCAGCGCTCCACGCCGAGGTGCCGACGCAGCACTTCCAGGTCCTCGACCAGGTGCAGTGTTGTGTTTTCGCGCAGCTCACCTAGCGGCGTGGAACGCCCGGCGCCGCGCTGATCGTAGACAATGATTCGGTACGCGCCTGGATCGAAGAAGCGGCGATGTTTGGGGGTGCTGCCGGCGCCAGGCCCCCCATGCAGGAAGACTACGGGAATGCCATCCGCGCGCCCGCTCTCCTCCCAATACATGGAGTGCAGAGCGTCGAGCCGCAGCATTCCGCTCGCGCGCGGCTCGATTTCCGGATAGAGAGCAGCGGCGGTTGCGTCGAAAGCGCCCATTGCGAGCGCTATGGGATCAGAACCGTGGAACCCGTCGTCTTACGCCCTTCGAGGTCGCGGTGGGCTTGGGGTGCGTCCTTGAGCGCGTAGCGATGATTGACCTCGATCTTCACCTTGCCCGAAAGCACCACGTCACACAGGTCCTTCGCCGTTGCGACCAGGTCTTCACGTTTCGACGTATACGTGACGAGGGTCGGCCGCGTGACGTACAACGAACCCTTCTGCGAAAGCACCACCAATTCGAGCGGCGGTACAGCCCCGGAGGAGTTGCCGAAGCTCACCATGAGCCCACGCGGCTGAAGGCAGTCGAGTGATGCCATGAAAGTATCCTTGCCCACCGAGTCATACACGACCGGAACACCTTTTCCGCCGGTCAGCGCCTTCACCCGCTCGACAAAATTCTCCTTGCGATAGTTGATGACGTGATCGGCGCCGTGCGCCTTGGCGAGTGCGCATTTCTCATCCGACCCGGCAGTGCCTATGACCGTGGCCCCCAGCGCCTTCAGCCATTGGCATGCGATCAGGCCGACGCCGCCTGCGGCGGCCTGCAACAGTATGGTTTCGCCCGGCTGGACCTTGTAGGTCCGCAGGATCAGGTACTGTGCAGTCATGCCTTTCAGCATCATCGCGGCACCGGTCTCGAAGGAAATGCCCTCCGGAAGCACTACCAGCCGGTCCGCAGCCATGTTGCGTGCTTCCGAGTAGGCGCCGGGGGCGCCGCCGGCGTAGGCCACGCGGTCCCCCGCCTTCACATGGGTCACACCTGCTCCGACGGCTTCGACGATGCCCGCCCCTTCGTTGCCCATTCCGGCGGGCATGGGGAGCTTGTAGAGCCCGCTTCGCTGGTAAACGTCCAGGAAGTTGAGCCCGCACGCCTTGTGACGCACGCGCGCCTCTCCCGGCCCAGGATCACCCAGCTGCACCTCCTCCCATTTCAGAACTTCAGGTCCCCCTTGCTGCTGAATGCGTATCGCTTTTGGCATCGGCTCTCCTCAATCCTGCATTGATGATATGGAAAATCTTTCCGCCTAGCGACGTGAGTCCGGCGCCATTTCGGGCTCATTTCTCCGGAGGACCCTCGGGGCTTTCCTCTTCCGGCTGCTCTCTCGCCTGCGCAGGCTTCGCCGAGGCACCCTGCATCGCCTCAAGACCGGATTTTTGCAGCTCCAGAGCCTGGATCGTCATTCGGAGCACGTTAAGGTTCATAGTGAGCCAGTTCTCCACCAACCTCAGTTCGGCAATTCGCTTCTCAACCTCGCTCGGATTCAGCATCGGCGCCATGGCTCCCGCCATCGGCAGGCCCATGGGGGTCCACAGACTCTTGAGAAATTCAAACGGATCGGGAGGCTGGCTCATCTTCCGAATTCTGCGGTGCCCACAGCGACCAGTCTATGGTCGACCGCCGAGAAATTCCAGCACTTCGCTTCGGCGAGCCATCGTGTCCTGATAGCCCAAATCGATGAGTGCGCGACAATAGCCCGTCTCGAAAAGGAGATAGCTCGCGAGGGTGGATCCGTTCCGGTTCATGGCGCCGATCCCTCGCAGGAGAAACCGTACCGTCCAAGGGAGTTCCCCCGTGTGGCGCACCACCATGCGTTCAATGGGCTGGCTCGGCGAAACCACCAGCACCTTGATCTGGCGGAGCGGAAGCCCCCCTTCCCGGAGCCTGTCGGGAGGGATAAGACTAATCGTGCGGTTGATCCTTTGCAGCCTCTCGATATCGACATTGAGGCTATCGAGGAAAATGCTGTTCAACGCGTGACCGGCAATCTGTGCAACGGAAGGATAGAAACTGCCTCGAACCCTCGGGGGCTCAAGGTTGGCGTTCTGCCGGGCCGTGCTGACAATCAGCACTCGATCCGCACCAAGATGCAGCGCGGGGCTGACCGGCGCGATCTGACGCATCGACCCGTCGCCGAAATACTCGCGATTTATTTTTACCGCGGGGAAAATGAAGGGCAGCGCCGCCGATGCCATCAGGTGCTCGACTCTGAGAGGCATCGCCGCGCCGACCCGCTGGGTGCGCTCCCATGCCTCGGTGCCAGGTCCGCCCTGGTAGAAGGAGACGCTCTGGCCAGAATAATATCCCGAGCAGGTGATTGAGACTGCGTAGAGGCACCCGTTGTCGATGTTTTCCTGAATGCGGCCGAAATCAAGATTTCGTGCAAGCATCTCTGCGAGCGGGCTATTGTCAAGGAGTGATACCGGGCTTGTGCGCGAGAGCAACATCATTGCAGCGAGCCAGCGCGCGCCGACCCGTGCGATCCCCAGTGGGTCAGAGCGGTAGACGTGATGCACGCGAAAATTCTCCCACACCTCTAGCAGGTTGCCGACAGCGGCATCAAAATTGTTGGCGAATACCGCAAGCGTGGCGGCATTGATGGCACCGGCCGAGGTACCGCATAGAATCTGAAACGGGTTCTTCTCCGGCATAGGCAGGAGTTCCCGCACCGCTTTGAGCACGCCGACCTGATACGCTGCCCGGGCTCCGCCCCCGGCGAGAATGAGCCCGGTCTTGGACCTGTGCGGCTCGGGGATTGCCACCATGGTGAGAACGATTGCCGACGCGCGACGCAGCCGTTTTGCTCAGGCCCGGCGCTCGAACGACCGCATCGGGTCCCGGGAGGCGTTCGCATCGACCACCGTGAGCGCAGTCATGTTGACGATGCGTCTGACGCTGGCTGACGACGTAAGAATGTGCACTGGTCTTGCCGCCCCGAGCAAAATCGGCCCGACCGTGATGCCGTCGCCCGCAGCAGTCTTGAGCAGATTGAAAGCGATATTGGCTGCATCGAGTGTAGGCATGATGAGCAGGTTGGCCTCGCCCTGAAGTCGTGAGCTTGGGAAGTTCGCGAGCCGCAACTCCGCGTTGAGCGCCGCATCGCCGTGCATCTCCCCTTCGATCTCGATCTCCGGCGCAAACGACTGCACCAGCTCCAGCGCACGCCGCATTTTCAGAGCAGATGGTGCATCGCTCGTGCCGAAGCTCGAATGCGAGAGCAGTGCCACCTTGGGCGCGGCGCCGAAGCGGCGAACCTCCTCGGCAGCCAGCACGGTCATTTCGGCGATCTGCTCCGCGGTTGGATCAAGATTAACATAGGTGTCGCAGATGAAGATCGTTCGCTTGGGAAGCATCAGCGCATTCATCGCATAAAAGTTCTTCACGCCAGGTCGCCGTCCGATCACCTGGTCAATGTAGCGCAAGTGAGACGTGTACGTTCCTGAAACCCCGCAGATCATGCCGTCGGCGGCGTTGCGGTGGATCAACATTGCACCGATCAACGTTGGCCGGCGGCGCATTTCCATCTGGGCGTGCTGTTGTGACACACCGCGCCTCGCGGTAAGACGATGGTATTCTGTCCAGTATTCCCGATATCGCGAGTCAGACTCCGGATTGACGAGCTCGAAATCGGTTCCGGACCGCATGCGAAGTCCGTAGCGCTCGATGCGTCTGTCGATCACTGCGGGGCGGCCAATGAGGATGGGCTTCGCGAGCCCCTCATCCAGGAGGACCTGGGCCGCACGCAGTGTACGTTCGTCTTCCCCTTCCGCGAAAACGATTCCACGTTTCGCGCCTTCTTTCGCCGCGGAGAAGATGGGCCTCATCAGGAGGCCGGAGTGGTACACGTACTGCAACAGCTGGTTGTTGTAGGCGTCGAAGTCGGCGATCGGACGCGTGGCAACCCCGGAATCCATTGCGGCTCTGGCCACCGCCGGCGCGACCTTCACGATCAGGCGCGGGTCGAACGGTTTGGGGATCAGGTATTCGGGCCCGAATCTGAGGTTCTGGTCGCCGTACGCGGCCGTTACGATGTCCGACTGCTCCGCCGTGGCAAGATCGGCGATGGCGTGGACAGCCGCGAGCTCCATCGGTTCGTTGATCGCTGTCGCGCCAACGTCCAGGGCACCGCGAAAAATGAACGGAAAGCAGAGGACGTTGTTTACCTGGTTTGGGTAGTCGGAGCGCCCCGTTGCCATCACCACATCGGGGCGGACGCTCCTGGCGGCATCGGGTAGGATTTCCGGTTCTGGATTGGCCAACGCCAAGATCAGTGGTTTGTCCGCCATTCTGGCGACCATCTCGGGCTTGAGAACACCCCCGGCAGAAAGCCCGAGAAAAACGTCGGCCGCCGGGATGATATCGGCTAGCGTCCGCGCGGGCGTCTTCCGGGCATAGCGGGCTTTGTTCGGATCCATTTCTTCCTTGCGACCCTCGTATACGACGCCCTTGATGTCCGACACCCAGATGTTTTCGGACCTCAACCCCAGATTCACCAGAAGATCGAGGCATGCCAGCGCGGCGGCGCCGGCGCCGGAGCACACAAGTTTCACTCTTGCCAGGTCCTTGCCCACGACGCGCAGGCCGTTCAATACGGCCGCCCCGACGATGATCGCGGTACCATGTTGATCATCATGAAAGACGGGGATCTTCATGCGCTCACGAAGCTTCTTCTCGACGTAGAAGCATTCAGGCGCCTTGATATCTTCCAGGTTGATGCCGCCAAAAGTAGGCTCGAGCGCTGCAATGATCTCGACGAGCTTCGCCGGATCCCGTTCATTCACCTCGATGTCGAAGCAATCGATTCCGGCGAATTTCTTGAAGAGAACCGCTTTGCCTTCCATGACGGGCTTGGATGCGAGGGGCCCGATCGCCCCGAGGCCGAGCACCGCAGTCCCGTTTGTGACGACCCCGATCAAATTCCCCCGCGAAGTAAGGTCGCGTGCCTGCCCGGGATCGCGCACGATCTCCTCGCACGCGGCAGCGACTCCGGGCGTGTACGCAAGCGCGAGGTCGCGCTGGTTCACCAAGCCCTTGGTGGAGGTGACCGATATTTTGCCGGGCGGCGGACGGCGGTGATAATCCAGGGCGCTCTTGCGCAGGGTGTCGTCCATGGGCAAACCGGAGACTTCGAGTTCTTTGTTGCGTGGCCTCATGATATCCGAATTCGTGAGTGTCGCGGCGTCTCCACGGCAGATGCGCGTGCCCATGAGCGGGTCCCGGCACAGCTGGGCATAATCAATAGGCCGGAGAGCCCACTCCTGCCCTGGCGCGTTCGGTGGGGACGGCTCGACAAGTCCGTTTGACTGGGACCGATGAAGCTCGACACGAATCTGGTGCTTGCGGCGCGGATGGCCGGAATCGATCCCTTCCGCGTGATGGACGTGCAGCGCCGCGCCTTTGAACTGGAAGCGAAGGGGCGTCGCATCGTCCATATGGAGATCGGCCAGCCTGACTTTGCCGCACCTTCACAGGTCGCGGCAGCGGCTGTCGAGGCGATCCAGACGCGACGCCTAGGTTATACGGAGTCGCTCGGCATTCCGGAACTGCGCGGCGCAATTTCTGACTACTACCGGCGGCGGATGAATGTGGCTGTTCCGCCTTCGCGGATCGTGGTTACCGCCGGGGCGTCGGGTGGGTTCGTGCTCGCTCTGGGGGCGCTGGTGAATCCAGGTGACGAAGTCCTCATGGCGGATCCTGGCTACCCATGCAACCGGCACTTCGTGCGCCTGTTCGACGCACTTCCTCGAATGATCCCTGTCGACGAAACCCAGAACTACCAGCCTACCGGAGCCAACGCGGGAGCGCATTGGGGTCCCGCCACCCGCGGCGTGCTGATTGCCTCACCCTCCAATCCCGCGGGAAGCGCAATTTCCCGTGAGGAGCTTGGGGCCATCGTCGACACGGCGCGGAGGAATCATGGATTCGTCATCGTGGACGAGATCTATCAGGGGCTCACGTATGAAAGTGGGCCATCGACGGCCCTCGAGCTTGCCGATGACATATTCGTCGTCAACAGTTTCTCCAAGTACTTCAACATGACGGGCTGGCGGCTGGGCTGGATCGTAGTGCCCGAAACGCATGTGCGCGGAATCGAAAAGCTCGCTCAAAATGTGTTCATTTGCCCTTCGGCTCCCGCTCAATATGGGGCGCTCGCCGCGTTCCGGCCGGACACGCTTGCGATGCTCGAGGATCGCCGGCTCGAGTTCAAGCGCCGCCGCGACTATTTGGTGCCGGCTCTGCGCCAACTCGGATTTCGAATTCCCGTGACACCGCAAGGCGCTTTCTATGTTTACGCGGGTTGCGAGGAATTCGCACCCGACAGCGGGGATTTTGCCGTACGGCTCCTCGAGGAAGCGGGAGTAGCGGTCGCTCCCGGTGTCGACTTTGGGGCAAACCAGCCCGAGCGTCACGTGCGCTTCGCTTACACGCGTTCGCTCGAGGACCTGCAAGAGGGTGTAGACAGCATCGCCAGGATGCTGCAAGCCCGGTAGCCAGCGGATCGGCGCCCGCACGGGATCCTGAGCCCGCAAGTCCGATATTTCGAGCGCCGCCTCCTCGCGACGGCCCTTGAAAACCCGAACTCAGATTGCGCTGCGGGCCGCCGCGTGATTGAAATCGCGCACCGCCTGCTGAAGTCGTTCCTTCTCGGCGATGACCTTCTGGGCGTACTGGCTCGAGGTATCTGCCATTGCGCCATTGTAAAACTGCAAACCCGCCTCAAGACTTCCGGTACGACGGATGTATTCCTTGAGGATGCGCGCTCCCAGAGCGATGTTTATCGTAGGGTCCAGCAATGCCTCTTCGCCCCCGTGCTCCGAGAGTTTGTCCTGGTGATGTTTGGGTACGACCTGCATCAGGCCCCTCGCACCCACAAGGCTCTCGGCGATCGGGTTGAACCGGGATTCGACCGCGGCGACCGCCAGAATCAGGAGAGGATCCAGACCCACTTGCTGACCCGAGTCGTAGGCTGCACCGACAAATTGCTCCGTGATATCAGGGGCAATTCGGTATCGTCGGGAAAGATAGCTCACCAAGGCCCTAAACTTCTGGTTGTTGGCGCTATCAAGCGTTTCCAGCGGCGCGACCTGTCCGTCATAGCGTATGGCACCGTTTATGGACGATCGGCCGACGCCGACTTCTATCGGCTGGAATTGGAGGGCGCGAGTGAGCACTAGCACCATCGCAACCAGTCCCATCAGGGCCAAGCCATGGTGCAGCAGGGTCACCGCCGGCCCAAGACAGCTCGGGCGGCGGAATTCTAGCCAGTTCGCATTCATCGCTAGGGGTCCTCAAGAACCGTGTTAGTCGAACGAATCAATGTGTTAAGTACCCTTGACCAAAGATGCTGCACTGCAGCATCCTTCCAACTCTAGACAAATCTTCCCTGCCAGTCAATACAGCTAGTTTTTCCAATGTAACAATGCGTTACGTTAAATCTGGCACGCCTCCTGACTGCTCAAGAACGAAACACCAGCGGCTCGACCAGGTCCCGACCTGATAGACTTATGCACGTCGCTCGGAGGCAAGCCGGGCACAATTTTCTCTTCGAAGCCCGAATGTCTGCGGTCCAGCCTGGCGTGTCGCCGGGCTGGCCGCAGTTCATTCGCAACCTGCTCAGGGCCTAGAGCCGGTCGGAAACGGCCAAGCTGCCGCGGGATTCAGGGCAGTCCTCACCCCAGGCGTCTCGCCCGCAGAGGGGGATGCAGGTGCCATCCCCAATGCCGGTACCGCCGACTTCGTCGCAGCTTGCCTCGCCATTCTTCTCTTCGGCTTCGCCGTTTTCCTCGCGGTCCCTTTCTTAGCCGCTTTCTTCCTTGCGGACCTGCTTAGCGACTTTCCCTTTGCTTTCCTCTCTGCTGCCCTCTTCTTCTTTTTCTTCTTTGCTGCTTTCTTGGCTTTTCTCTTCTTTGCCATGAACGCCTCCATCAAGGGTTAAGGAAACAAACACACCGAGCTTCGCCCCTCAGAGCGCAGCCCACTCAATCCCCGGAGAATCTCCCCGGGGAATTGAATTCCTTCCGCGTCCTGCTCGAGACAAGATCCTGGTACAGGATGTCCGGGTCGAGCCTGATTCCACCATCCCAGACGACCGTCGCCGCCGTCCGGTCCAAGGTGGCGCGACAGAACTGGGCTACGTCCCGCCACGCGCTGAAAGCGCCGACCTCAAGAAGGTTTCCAAGAAACACGCTTCCCTCCAGCCCGTCGTCGAATCTGAGCCAGAGCTTGTAGTCCGGCGAAGCCCTGCACTCTGTCACGCGGTGCATGCTCTCTCCATCCCCGCGGTCAGCCGAGAGCCAGAAATGACTAGTCCCAACTGAGAGCACCCCCAGTCTGGTATTCAATGACCCGGGTCTCGAAAAAGTTGCGCTCCTTCTTCAGATCGATCATTTCGCTCATCCAGGGGAAGGGATTGTTTGCCCCGGGGAACAGCGGATCCACGCCAATTTGTTGGCAGCGACGATTCGCGATATAGCGCAAATACTCCTTGAACATTGGTGCGTTGAGCCCGAGAACCCCTCGCGGCATCGTATCTTCAGCGTAGCGGTACTCAAGCTCGACCGCCTCCCTGACGAGGTCTTGCACTTCGTCGCGAAATGTCGCGGTCCACAATTGCGGGTTCTCCATCTTGATCTGATTGATCAGGTCGATACCGAAGTTGCAGTGCATGGACTCGTCGCGCAGGATGTACTGGTACTGCTCCGCAGCCCCTGTCATCTTGTTCTGACGCCCAAGCGCCAGAATCTGGGTGAAACCCACATAGAAGAACAGCCCCTCCATCAAGCAGGCGAAGACGATCAGGCTGCGAAGGAGATCCTGATCGGCTTCAGGCGTACCTGTCTTGAAAGATGGGTCAGTAAGAACGTCGATGAACGGGACAAGGAACTCGTCCTTGTCTCGGATGCTCGGTATTTCGTGATAGGCGTTGAAAATTTCGCCTTCGTCCAGCTGCAGGCTCTCAACGATGTACTGATATGCGTGCGTATGGATAGCCTCTTCGAACGCCTGTCGCAATAGGTATTGTCGGCACTCGGGCGCAGTGATGTGGCGATACGTCCCCAGCACGATGTTATTCGCCGCAAGGGAATCGGCTGTCACGAAGAATCCCAGATTGCGCATGACGACGCGGCGCTCGTCTTCGGTCAGGCCGTTCGAGTCCTTCCACAGTGCAATGTCGCGGCTCATGTTGATTTCCTGCGGCATCCAGTGGTTGGCGCAGCCGGCAAGATACTTCTCCCAGGCCCACTTGTATTTGAAAGGAACGAGCTGATTCACGTCGACCCGGGCATTGATGATGCGCTTGTCTTCAACACGTACGCGCCGATGGCTGTCCTCCGCAAGATAGCGCTCTTCCGACGTCACGGCGCGCGGGCTGAGGCCCGTTACTGTTCGAAGGCTGAGCCCTGGCATGGCCTCGGCTCCGATGTCATCAAACGAAAGCATGTTTCTCCCCTGAGTTTTCCCGATGTCCATGGCTCATTGGCAAGCTTCGCACTCGGGGTCGTCGATCTTGCAGAAACTGATCTCTGCCTCGCCACGGCCCAACTCACCCGTCCCACCCGCTCCGACCGATGATGCGATTCCTTCCGTAGGTACTGAATTCAGCTGACCCGCCTTCACCGTGGACTTCTCCGCGTGCGTGGCGCCAACGGCGCGCAGGTAGTAGGTCGTCTTCAGTCCCCGCTGCCAGGCAAGCTTGTAGCACTCATCGAGTTTCTTGCCGGACGCCTGACCGATGTAGATATTGAGCGACTGGGACTGGTCTATCCATTTCTGCCTGCTGGCACCCGCCTCGACGATCCAAATCGGGTCGATCTCGAAGGCTGTCGCGTAGAGCCGGCGCAGCTCGGCCGGCACACGGTCAATGCGAGCCAGGTTTCCGTCGAAGTACTTGAGATCCGCCACCATGACCTCGTCCCAGAGGCCGAGACCCTTAAGATCAGCGACCAGATACTCGTTGACAACGGTGAACTCACCTGACAAATTGGATTTGACGAAGAGATTCTGGAAGGTGGGTTCGATAGAGGCCGATACCCCAACGATGTTGGAAATGGTGGCGGTTGGCGCGATCGCCAGGCAGTTGGAATTGCGCATGCCATGGCGCCTGATGCGTTCCCGCAACGGCTTCCAATCCATCGTCTCGCTCAAGTCGATATCGACGTAGCCGTTACGCTCCTCGCGGAGCAGCTTGAGCGTATCCTGCGGCAGAATGCCGCGATCCCACAGCGACCCGCGGTATGAGGCGTAGCGGCCACGCTCCTCCGCCAGCTCGGTTGACGCCCAATAAGCGAAATAGGCGACCGCCTCCATGGACCGGTCGGCGAACTCCACCGCTTCCTGCGTGCCATAGGGCACCCTCAGCACGTGCAGGCAATCCTGGAAGCCCATGATCCCGAGCCCCACGGGCCTGTGTTTCATGTTTGAGTCGCGCGCCTTTCTTACAGCGTAATAGTTGATGTCGATCACGTTGTCCAACATGCGCATCGCGGTCGCGACGGTGTTCTTCAGCTTCTCGTGATCGAGCGCGCCACCCGCCATATGGGCAACTAGGTTGATGGAGCCCAAATTGCATACCGCGATCTCGGAATCGTTGGTATTCAGCGTGATTTCGGTGCAAAGGTTCGAGCTGTGCACGACGCCCGCATGCTGCTGCGGCGAGCGGATGTTGCATGGATCTTTGAACGTGATCCAAGGGTGGCCGGTCTCGAAGAGCATCGAGAGCATCTTGCGCCACAGATGCACCGCCGGGATCTTCTTGTAGAGCCTCAGCTCGCCCCGGGCGACTTTTTCCTCGTACCCCGCATAGGCCTTTTCAAACTCGCGACCGTACTTGTCATGCAGATCAGGCACATCGGAGGGGCTGAACAAGGTCCACTCGCCGCTCTCCGTGACGCGCTTCATGAAGAGATCCGGAATCCAGTTGGCGGTGTTCATGTCGTGGGTACGGCGGCGGTCGTCGCCCGTGTTTTTGCGAAGCTCGAGAAACTCCTCGATATCCAGATGCCATGTTTCCAGATACGAACACACGGCCCCTTTCCGCTTGCCTCCCTGATTTACCGCCACGGCTGTGTCGTTCACAACCTTGAGGAAAGGCACGACGCCCTGGGACTTCCCGTTTGTTCCCTTGATGTGCGAGCCAAGCGCCCGCACCGGCGTCCAGTCGTTGCCCAAGCCGCCGGCATACTTGGCGAGCAGCGCATTCTCCTTGATTGCCTCGTAGATGCTGTCCAGGTCATCCGAGACGGTCGTGAGGTAGCAGGACGACAGCTGCGAGCGCGTCGTTCCGGAATTGAACAGAGTCGGCGTCGAGCTCATAAAATCGAACTGGGAGAGCACGTTGTAGAACTCTACGGCACGCAATTCGCGATCGACCTCGTTAAGTGCCAACCCCATCGCGACACGCATGAAGAACACCTGTGGCAGTTCGATCCGCGTTCCCTGCACATGCAAGAAGTATCTGTCATACAGAGTCTGCAGGCCCAGGTACCCGAACATGAAGTCGCGTGAGGCCTCGAGCGCATTGCCGAGCTTGCCCAGGTCGAAGTTGGCGAGGCGCTCGTCTAGCAACTCCGCCTGGATACCGCGCTTGACGAACTGCAGAAAGTATTCGGGGTAGCGCCGCTGCATTTCGGCTTGTGTCACTTCCTCCCCAAGTACCTCTCGCCGAATGGAATGCAGGAGCAACCTTGCCGTTGCCCGGCTATAGGCCGGGTCCTTTTCGATCAGGGCGCGCGCCGAAAGTATCGCGGACTTCCTCACCTCCTCGGCGGGTATGCCGTCGTAGATATTCTTGAGGGTCTCCGCCAGAATCAGCTGCGGGTCCAGCGACTTCCCCAGACCCTCGCAAGCCGAGCCGATCAATTCGCGCAGTCCAGCCTCATTAAGAGGCCGGCGGACGCCATCTTCGACAACGTGCAGTTGCTGGGGCACCGACTTTTTCTGAACCGTTTCCTGAGCACGAGCCTGTGCGCGCTTTTCGCGGTAGAGGACGTAAGCACGCGCGACTTCGTGCTGTCCCGAACGCATCAAAGCGAGCTCGACTTGGTCCTGAACGTCTTCAATGTGGAATGTGCCGCCCGCAGGCTGGCGCCGCACCAGTGCTGCCACTACGGTTTCGGTAAGACTGGCAACCACCTCCCGGATCCGGGCCGAAGCCGCCCCTTGGCCACCTTCAACCGCGAGGAAGGCCTTCGTCATGGCCACAGAGATCTTGCTGGGCTCAAATCCCACTACAGCGCCATTGCGACGGATGATCTTGTGCGGCGAATACGCAGACTCGCTGGCGACGGCGGCCTCGGGGAGATTTGTACCGGGAACCGACTGGCGAGTCGTCGCGTCAGGGGCAATCTGCATATGCGGTTTCCTCCTCTTTCTTCGCCCCGACGGGAAATGCGTGGGCGACTAATCGGGGCCGTCGAGTTCCGACTAGGCACCACAATATATAGTAGGTGAATTGAAGTTTGCAACTATTTCTAGTGTACTGTCAAGCTCGCGAGCTTACTGCACAGGCGCACGTTCCTTCATGGGAGACCGATCCGCTGATCAGCAGCACGTTCTAAGAAGGCCTTCGGGGCCGGGTGAGGGACGAAGTGGTACCGACGACACCAGAAAAGCCGAGCAGGAATTGGCTGCCAAACGTTTGGCTGCCTACCCGATTTGGGTGAAAGACTCCCGGCAGTGCCCCCAATCGAAGGACGGGCCCGGGTCCGTCTTGCGTCCCGGAGAGATATCGGCGTGCCCTACGATATCGATGAGGGGGTATCGAGTGCATAGCACGGCGCTCAGCTGGGCGAGTCGCAGGTACTGCCGTTCAGCGAAGGCTTGGTCGTCTGCGCCTTCGAGTTCCACCCCGAGGGAGAAATCGTTGCAGCGTTCGCGCCCGCGCCAACTGGAGAGGCCAGCGTGCCAAGCGCGCCTTGTGCACGGGACGAACTGGAGTACCTCCCCGTCGCGACGGATCAAGAAGTGCGCGGAAACCCTGAGATCTTTCAACGACTGAAAGTAGGGATGGGCGGAGGAATCGAGTGAATTGGCGAAAAACTGGATGATGGCATCGCCGCCGAACACGCCGGGCGGCAAACTGATGCTGTGAACGACCAGAAGAGTGACGATTGCGTCCTCCGGGCGCTCATCGCAGTTCGGAGAAGGAACCTGGGTAGCCCCCGCCAGCACTCCGTCTGCGTCAAGTGGACCGAAATCCGATCTATTGGATCCCAAGCCGTTCCATCCGATAACGCAGCGCCCGGAACGTGATGCCGAGAAGCTTGGCCGCGGCCGTGCGGTTAAATCGCGTCTTTTCGAGCGCTTCGATGATGGCTTCCTTCTCGACGCGATCCAAATACTCCTGCAGAGGCCACCGCGAGCCCACCTCGGCCGTTTCCCGCTGGCCCAATCCTTGAGTGCCGAGCTGCAAGTCGGCTGGTTGGATGATCTTGCTCGCGGAGAGCGCAGTCGCGCGCTCCAGGATATTTTCCAGCTCGCGCGCATTTCCGGGGAAGTCGTAAGCGGCGAGCGCCTGAGTGGCTCCGTCGGAAAGTTGCGCTGGCTGAGCGCCGTGGGATGCTGACAGCCGGCGCAGAATCGCGTCTGCCAACAAGGGGATGTCTTCCCGGCACTCTCGAAGCGAAGGCATTCTCAGCTCGATGACTGCAAGTCGGTAGTAAAGGTCCTGGCGGAATTTCCCGGATTCCACGCGCGCAGCTAGATTCTGATGGGTCGCGCAGATGAAACGTATGTCAACTGGCTCTTCGACGGTGGCCCCAACCTTGCGCACGTGCTTCTCCTGAATTGCGCGAAGCAATTTCACTTGCATGGCAAGCGGCAAGTCCGCAACCTCGTCGAGGAACAGCGTTCCGCCGTTGGCGGCCTGAAAGAATCCATCGCGGTCGGCTTCTGCCCCGGTGAAGGCGCCTTTCTTGTACCCGAAGAACTCACTTTCCACGAGATTGTCCGGGATGGCGCCACAATTGACCGCAATAAATGGCTTGTCGCGCCTTGCTCCCTTTTCGTGGATCAGGCGGGCGGCGAGCTCTTTGCCGCTTCCGGATTCGCCGGTAATGTATAGGGGCGCCTGGCTGCGAGCGAGCTTCTCGATCATGAGGCGCACGTGCTCGATCCCCGGGCTCACGCCCAGAAGCTGATGCTCCCCCGATCGAATCGCGGCGGATTTCTGTGGTAGCGAAAGCGCGGACCTAACGAGCGCGCGCAGCTGATCCAAAGACAGGGGCTTGGTCACGTAATCGAAGGCACCCGCCTTGAGCGCAGCCACGGCATTCTCCGTGCTGCCGAACGCCGTGATCACGGCTACAGGCAGGTCCGAACGGTGAGCGCCGACGTGCCGAACCAGTTCCAGTCCATCTCCGTCGGGAAGGCGCATGTCGGTCAGGCAGAGATCGTACTGCTTCGACTCAAGGAGGTTCTTCGCCTCAGCCAAGGACCCCGCGCATTCCGCTCCCAAGCCCATGCGGACGAGCGAGAGCTGCAGTAGTTCGCGGATGTCTGCTTCGTCATCGACCACAAGTACCGTCCCATGAACGGTACTCGAGCGCCGCTCAGCGCGTCGATTGGTTACGCCACCTGCCATAGAATTCGGAAGTCCGCGCCCCGGTCACGACTGAGATAGTCAAGGCTCGCACCATTGGCAACGCACAGCTCGCGAGCGATGTACAGGCCAAGCCCCGTGCCACTCGCAAAGGTGGTAAAGAACGGCTCAAACAACTGCGCTTGCAGGTCCTTGGCCACACCTTCGCCATCGTCGATGACGTGCAATTCTACTCGATTTCCGCGCCGCGCCGCCGCGAGGCGAACGCTCCCGGACTGCTTACGGCTGTGCCGCCATGCATTGTGCAGCAGGTTCCACAGGACTTGGTTCAGGTGGACGCGGTCGAACTCGACGGTGACGTTCTCGGCTGCGTCCAGGGAAATGGCCTCGCGCGGGATCTTCTCGTTTTGGGCAAACTCGTCGACGAAGCCAACCAGGTAAGGAAGCACTTTGATCTTTTCGGGCTGAACCCGGTCGCGCTTCGCCAACTCAAGGACGTCGTGCACCATGCGCTCCAGACGCTGCGTGTTGTCGCGGATGATTTGCAGCATGCGCTGTCTCTGCGGTCCGCGCTGTTCTTCCTGCAGCAAGTCGCCCGCATGGGTGATGGCAGAAAGGGGGTTGCGAATCTCGTGGGCAATGTTGGCAGTCAGTCTCCCCAGTGCAGCAAGCTTCAGCTGCTGGGCTTGCTCCTGAAGTTTGGACAAGTCCTCGAGAAACACCAGACTGAAGCTTCCTCCGGCAACCCCTGCCGCCACGAAGCGCGCCCGCACCAGACGCCCGATCTCGGCGGTCTGCAGATTCAGGCTGCTCGAGCCCTTGCCGGCACGCCAGGCGGCAAGCCGCTGAGCGATTTCCTCGGAGTATTCCTCTATCTGACCCAGCTCCGGGACAGGGCGACCGAGCAGTTCTGCAACGCGCGGATTGTGCTGTCGCACCAAGCCGTTCGCGTCGACGACCAGCACGCCGTCCTGCACGTCGCGGATCACCAGGCGGTTGACGCGCAGCTGATCGGCGAGGTCGGCACCGCGTTGACGGGCGAGGCGTTCATTCAATATGAGTCGCCGCGCCAGCCCGTTGGTGATGAGCGCAGTGGCAAAATACCCGATCGACAGCATCCCCGGCTGAAGATAGCTTGCGGTACTGAAGTCATGTACCAGTACCCAATAGGATTGCTCCAGGAGTACTGCGATCGAAGCGAGTGCTGCGTAGAACAGAGTGAGTTTTCCCCGGCTTACGAGTGCCGCGCCAGCGAGCGATATGAGCAGCATGACCCCGAGCCCGCTGCGAATTCCGCTCGAGGCGTACATCAACAGCACCACCACGGTGATGTCAGTGACTAGGTGCGCCGTGAGCTGCGCGTTGAAGTACGCCCGCCGTTTTCGCAACATAACGTGGAACGCCACGGCGATACCCAAGTACACGACACTCGCGTAGGTAAATACCAAGGGGTCGTGACTGCCGAGGCTGACAGTGTCCCCGTAGACAAGAGCGAGGACCAGAAACACTGCCGCGACGGCAATGCGGTAGAAATTGAAGTACTTCAGGGACACCCAAAAGGAGTCGGCCACCGTTTCCTGTTGCGGCGACCACGAGGAGGCGGGAATTACGGAAACTGCCATGAGCGCGTTTAGCTCGACCCGAGTCGACGATGCTCCTCGCTGCAGAAGAAGCGGCCCGACTCCTCGAGGGCCTCGCTGCGAGGGAGGTTGAGCCCGCAGTGCGCGCAGGGAACCATCGACTCCACTCGTGACGACTGATCGCGCCGGCGATGTTTGCCCACGATGCCGGTCCACACGACGTAAATCACCACTGCCGCGACGACCAAAAGAATGAGCTTGCTCACGCTGCCATGGAAATGTGTAAGTGCGGCGGCCTACGCGCGGGGGCGGTTATTATACCGGCGCGGAGCTTGCGATATGTTCCGGACACTGGTCGGGGTGACTGGATTCGAACCAGCGACACCTGCGTCCCGAACGCAGTACTCTACCAGGCTGAGCTACACCCCGATTGGGAAAGGCAGCGCTGCAGAAAGAGGAGCGCCTCGGGAGACTTAGTAGTCGCGCTCGACCGCAAACGTGGTCAATTCTAGCAAAGAATCCCGGTAATTTGAATTCGGGAGAGCCGCAATCGATTTACGAGCCGCCTGTGCCTCGTGTTTGGCCATTTCCCTGACATAGTCGAGAGCCCCGGTCGAGCGAACAGCTTCCAGCACGTCCTGGAACCCTCCGCGCCCCCCTTCCTTTATCGCAAGACGGACAAGTTCGGCCTGCTGGTGCGAGCCACGTTGCATGACGTAAATAAGGGGCAACGTCGGCTTGCCCTCGTTGAGATCGTCGCCAAGATTCTTGCCTGTGTGCGTTGCGTCACCGGAATAGTCGAGCGCATCGTCGATCAACTGGAACGCGGTCCCCAGATGCATCCCGTACCGAGCGAGTCCCTGCTCCAGGCGGTCGTCCGCCTCACCAAGTATCGCCCCCAATTGGGCGGCCGCCTCGAAGAGTTTGGCGGTCTTGCGACGGATGATTTCCAGGTAGTTTGCCTCGCTCGTCGCTGAATTGTGCGTGTTCAAGAGCTGCAGCACTTCGCCCTCGGCAATGGCGTTGGTCGCATCCGACAGCACCTCCATAACCCGCATGGAGCGCACCCCAACCATCATTTGAAAGGCACGCGAATAGAGAAAATCGCCGACCAGAACGCTGGCGGCGTTGCCGAATTCCGCATTGGCCGTCTTGCGGCCTCGGCGCAACTCGGACTCATCGACAACGTCGTCGTGGAGCAGCGTCGCCGTATGTATGAACTCGATCACGGCGGCCAATTCGACATGATGCTCGCCACGATAACCGGTCGCTCCTGCGGCGAGGAACACCAGCGCCGGACGCAGTCTCTTCCCGCCCCCGGCGATGATGTATTCCGCTATCTGGCGGATCAGCGCCACATCTGACTCGAGTCGGCGCCTGATCATTGCATCCGCCGCACGCATGTCGGCAGCGATGAGATTTCGGAGGAATTCGGGCTGCAAAGGAGGCTAGTGCACGGCAAATTCGACCGGGGTGGCGGCGACTGAGCATAGCACATTTCTTTGACCGGGCATCCTAAAGGCATGTATAATTTTGGGTTTTCGAATTCGGAGCCAGCCATGTACGCGGTAGTCAAGACCGGGGGAAAGCAATATCGCGTTTCTGCCGGGGAAAAGTTGAGGATCGAAAAGCTTCCGGCCGCGGTAGGCAGCGAGCTTGTGCTTGACCAAGTGCTCCTGATCGGCGAGGGACCGGCGCTTAAGATCGGGACCCCGATCGTGAACGGCGCCTCAGTCAAGGCGAAAGTGGTTTCACACGGCCTGGGCGAAAAGGTAATGACTTTCAAGTTGCGCAGGCGAAAGAATTCCAAGAGACATCGGGGCCACCGGCAAGGCTTTACGGAAATACAAATCACCGGCATCACCGCAGCGTAGCTGCACACCGAGGAGAACGAGGAACATGGCACACAAGAAGGCAGGCGGCAGCTCCCGTAATGGCCGCGACTCCCAGGCAAAGCGCCTTGGAGTGAAGCGTTTCGGCGGGCAGGCAGTGGCTGCGGGGAGCATCATCGTGCGTCAGCGCGGCACGCGGATTCACCCCGGGGACAATGTCGGCATGGGCAAGGACCACACCTTGTTCGCGAAGGTGAGCGGCACGATCGAATTCAGGTTCACGGGCCCGGACCGCAAACAGACCGTCAGCGTGGTTCCGGCCTGACCGAATAAACACCGTCGTTCTTGCGAGAGCCCTATCAACGCGATAGGGCTTTTTTGTTTCTGTACCCGCACCTCCAATGAAGTTCGTAGACGAAGCGCTCATCGAAATCCACGCAGGAAAGGGCGGGAACGGCGTCGTTAGTTTCAGGCGCGAAAAATACGTTCCGCGAGGCGGACCGGACGGCGGAGACGGCGGGAGCGGTGGCAGCGTTTACGCGGTGGCCGACCGAAACATCAATACCCTCGTCGAATATCGCTTTGCGCGAATTCATCGCGCCCGGGATGGCGAGCGCGGCGCAGGGCGCCAGTGCAGTGGCAGGAGCGCCGCAGATGTCGTGTTGCGCATGCCAGCAGGCACCGTAATCACAGACGCACAAACCGGCGAACCGGTTGCCGACCTCGCCACGCATGAACAGACTGCGCTGCTCGCGCGGGGCGGGAAAGGGGGCCTTGGCAACGTCAACTTCAAGTCGAGCACCAACCGCGCGCCCCGCAAGGCAACTCCGGGGGAACCAGGGCAGCACCGCAGCCTCAGGCTCGAGTTGAAGGTGCTGGCTGACGTGGGACTGCTCGGCATGCCCAACGCCGGCAAATCCACGTTCATCCGGGCCGTTTCCGCCGCGCGCCCGAAGGTGGCCGACTATCCGTTCACCACATTGCACCCGCATCTCGGTGTAGTTCGGGTCGGCGTCGATCGCAGCTTCGTTGTTGCCGATATCCCGGGACTCATCGAAGGCGCCGCCGAGGGAGCGGGACTCGGGCACCGGTTTCTCCGGCATCTGGCACGGACTCGGCTCCTCCTGCACATAGTCGATGCGGCTCCCCTAGACAAAGATGCCGATCCAGTACGGGATGCTCGAGCCATCATAGGAGAGCTGAAGAAGTTCGACCCTGTGTTGTTCCGCAAGCCGCGCTGGCTCGTGCTGAACAAGATGGATATGCTACCGACGGAAGAACGCAAGCTCGTCACCGCGAAACTCGTCCGCGGGCTCCGATGGCGGGGGCCCTGCTTCTGTATCTCCGCCATGAGTGGCGAGGGCTGCCGCGAGCTGAGCTTGGCGATAATGAGGTTCTTGGAATCAGGAAAGGCTACATGAAGGAAGCAAGACGTTTCGTCGTCAAGGTCGGCAGCGCACTTGTCACCAACCAGGGTGCCGGGCTTGACGCTTCGGCGATCGCGCGTTGGGCAGGTCAAATCGCCAAGTTGTGCGAGACGGGCAAGGAAGTAGTCCTCGTATCGAGTGGCGCTATTGCCGAGGGCATGCAGCGTCTGGGCTGGGTCAAGCGCCCCAACGCAATGCACGAGTTGCAGGCTGCCGCCGCGGTCGGGCAGATGGGTCTGGTCCAGGTGTACGAGTCGTGTTTCCGGCAGCATGGGCTGCGCACGGCACAAGTGCTGCTTACGCATGCCGATCTCGCCGACCGGCAGCGGTATCTGAACGCCCGCTCAACACTGTTGACGCTGCTTGGGCTGGGAATCATCCCCGTGATCAACGAAAACGACACGGTGGTCACGGACGAGATCCGATTCGGCGATAACGATACGCTGGGGGCGCTGGTAGCCAACCTCGTTGAAGCCGATTGCCTAATTATTCTGACCGACCAGCGAGGCCTTTATACGGACGATCCGCGCCACAATCCTCAGGCGACACTCATCCAGAGTGCGCAGGCAGGTGAGCCGCGGCTCGAAGAGGTGGCGGGAGGATCCGGATCCAGCATCGCTAAGGGGGGAATGCTGACCAAGGTCCTCGCGGCAAAGCGCGCGGCGCGTTCGGGCGCGCAAACGGTGATCGCGTCTGGATATGAGCCCGAAGTCTTGGTGCGAGTCGCTGCCGGAGAAGCCGTCGGCACCCTGCTCGTGCCGAACACAACGCCTCTCGCTGCACGCAAGCAGTGGCTTGCCGACCATCTTCAGGTTGCCGGGTGCCTCAAGATCGATGCCGGAGCATCCAAGGCCTTGCGCTCTGGCGGTAAGAGTCTCTTACCGATCGGCGTCAAGGGCGTCGAGGGAGACTTCGAGCGCGGTGCAGTCGTGACGTGCGCCGCCCCTGACGGCACGGAGGTTGCGCGCGGCCTGGTGAACTACAGTGCGCAGGAGTCACGCCGCATCGCTGGTCACCCCTCGAACGAGATTGAGGCGATCCTCGGCTACATCGACGAGCCGGAACTCATCCACCGTGACAACTTGGTGCTGCTGTAGCGGGAGCCCTCCTCACGCCAAGTCGCGGGCAAGGGCGTCTCGCACCGCAGGCGGCGCCTCGAGCTTCGCGGTGTAGCGTGGATGATCCACCCCGATCGCCAAACCCGCACCTCTCCTGAGCGCCTGCGCCATATCGTCCGTGAGCTCGAAGCGGAGAAAATGCACCGATGAGGTCTTCTGTTCGTTTTCCCGTTCGAGATCCTCATCGGCGATAGCCCACACGCGCTCGTAGCCGGCAACCTCGATCCATATCTTGTCCTCGACGCCTATCAGGCCCGCAAGCCATTTTCGGCGCTCGTCGGGATCGGGGAATTCAAGCATCATGGTGGCCTTCAGATTGCGACCGTCCGGAATGAGCGGATTGTAGGCAGCGAGTTCGTCCTCGATGCCTTGCGCTTCAAAGATGCGCTCGACGCGCAACATCTCCTGCACCTGATAACGGATGGTGAGCTCGTCCTCGAAGGCGAGCGTCATGTGGTCGCCGAGCGATACGGTCCGATTCTTCTTGTGCGCCATGACCTTGGCGCGGAATTGTGGACGCTCGCGGGCGTAGGCCTCAAGGGTCATCAGGCTAGAGGGTTCAATCTGCGGCATGTCGATTTGCGGCTGTTCAGACTTTCAAATCCCGTATGCGACGCGTAGCAGGGACAAGGGATGCGCTCTTTTCGCGTGCGTGCCGCCCATGCCCTGCTCGATGTGGCGCCCCGCGATCGGGCAATCGGAGCTGATGTAATCTGGATCGCCACTGGCCATCTGCCGGAACACGGGCCCGCCTATCTTCATCGAGTTTTCGTAGTACTCCGACTTGACGCCCCAAGTACCGTCATGGCCAGAGCAGCGCTCCACCGTGACCAAGCTTGTCCCGGGCACGGATTGCAGCATTTCCCGTGTCTTCTGGCCCATGTTCTGAACCCGTGAATGGCATGGAATGTGGTAGGACACCTTGCCGAGAGGCTTCTTAAAGTCTGTCTTCAGCAGTCCGTCACGCCTGCGCAATACGAAATACTCGAAGGGGTCAAACATCGCCTCAGCGACTGCCTTTACCTCGGCGTCATCGGGAAAGAGCAACGGCAGCTCATTCTTGAACATCAGAGTGCAGGAAGGTATGGGAGTAACAATGGCGTAGCCCTCCCGCGCCAGCTTCGCCAGAGAGGGGATGTTCTGGCCCTTCAGCCGCTCGACGCCTTGGAGATCGCCGAGCTCGAGCTTGGGCATGCCGCAGCAAGCTTCTTTCTCGACTACCAAGTAGGGAATTTCGTTGTGATCGAGAATCGCCAGCAGATCGAGACCTATCCCCGGCTCGTTGTAGTTGATGTAGCAGGTTGAGAACACCGCTACCTTTCCCGGGGTGCGCTCGCCGTTCCTGGGCTCGCGGCTCGGGCTCGCGGCCGCCTTGCCGCGAAAGGTTCCCGGACTGTACGGTGGCAGCTCACGCTTGGGGTGCACGCCGATCATCTTTTCCATGGCCGCGCGCGCGAAGGAGTTCCGATTCACGGCGTTCACCGTCTGGGCGACCACCGGGATTGCAGCGAGCTTGCCGATGGCATCGGTGGAGGAAAGCAACCGGTCGCGCCAACGCACTTCACCTTTCTTGAACTTGATCGCCTTGGCGCGCAGCATGAGGTGGGGAAAATCCAGGTTCCACGGATGCGGCGGAACGTAAGGACACTTGGTCATGTAGCACATGTCGCAGAGGTAGCACTGGTCGACCACCTTCCAGAACTGCGACTTCTCCACGCCATCGACCTCGAGCGTTGCGCTCGCGTCCACGAGATCGAAGAGCGTCGGAAATGCCGTGCACAGGCTGATGCAGCGCCGGCAGCCATGGCAGATATCGAATACCCGTTCGAGTTCTGCAAACAGCTTCGTTTCGTCGTGGAACTCGGGCAGGCGCCAGGCCAGGGGATGGCGCGTCGGCGCCTCCAGGCTGCCTTCTCGGACGGTCATTTTCTGAACCTGTGGGCTCTTTGGGATAGCCGCGGGCGTCCGCGAGTTGAGGGTCTGTTCCCTGCAACCCGCGGGATCGATCCGACGCCTTCGGCAGATCGCCTAGTCGGCGAGAGCGTCGAGCGCTTTTTGGAAGCGGTTGGCGTGCGAGCGCTCTGCTTTCGCCAGCGTTTCGAACCAATCTGCGATTTCGCCGAACCCCTCTTGCCGCGCGGCCTTCGCCATGCCGGGGTACATGTCGGTGTATTCGTGCGTTTCACCGGCGATCGCGGTCTTCAGATTCGCGCGCGTGCCGCCGAACGGAAGGTCCGTCGCCGGATCGCCGCATTGCTCTAGGTGTTCGAGGTGGCCGTGCGCGTGTCCGGTTTCACCCTCGGCGGTGGACCGAAATACAGCGGCAACGTCGTTTTGACCTTCGACGTCGGCCTTCGCTGCGAAATACAAATAGCGACGGTTGGCCTGCGATTCACCGGCAAAAGCAGCCTTGAGGTTCTCGTGGGTCTTCGAGCCTTTGAGTTGCATTGAAGTCTCCTTGCAATAAGTAGTAGGGATGCGAGAAGCAGAGTAATTTAGACTTACTCCAGTAACAAGACTAACTTTAATTCCTTAACCCACCGATGTCAAGGGGCATCCCAACCTACCCATTCTGCTGGCTTTGTGGCCTGAGTTCTTGACGTGGGTCAAAGGTCACCGGGGCAGGTGCCGATGCACGCCTCGGAATGAAATTGCAGAAGGTCGGGGGCGCTCAGGTATCCGAGGCTGCCGCACCACGCTTGATCGACCGAAACCTCACCCGGCAATCAGCCGCGGGCTGTTCCTTCAGAAGCGGGTCTGGGTCGCCGGCCATGCTGGAGAAAGCGCGCGAGCTCGCTCAAAGCCTGCTGATAAACCTCGCGCTTGAAAGCGATCACCGAATCAAGCGGGATCCAATAGTCGTTCCAGCGCCACGCGTCGAACTCTGGCTTCTCCGAGGCGCGGAGGTGAACATCGCAGTCGCGCCCCACCAGCCGCAGGAGGAACCAGATCTGCTTCTGTCCGCGGTAGTTACCGCGCCATTCGCGTTTCAACCACTGCTCCGGCACTTCGTAGCGCAGCCAGTTGCGGGTGCGGCCGAGGATTTTCACGTGGCTGGGCAGCAAGCCAACTTCTTCCTGCAGCTCGCGATACATTGCCTGCACCGGCGTTTCCCCGAGCTTGATCCCGCCTTGCGGGAACTGCCAGGAGTGTTCTTTGACGCGCTTGCCCCAGAAGACTTCGTTGCGCCAGTTGCAGAGAATGATGCCGACGTTCGGCCGGTAGCCGTCGCGATCGAGCATAGGCAATCCTGCAGTGAATTTCCCATCGCCATTTTTCCACAAAACGCCCTTGATTTGAAGGAGCGGGCCCCTTGAGCAGCGTGGGAAAGGAGTTCAAGTAGAATGGCGCCTTCGTCTCCCTTCCCTCCGTATGCGCGCTTCCCGATATTTTCTGGCGACGCTCAAGGAAGCACCTGCCGATGCAGAGCTCATAAGCCACAAGCTGATGGTGCGGGCGGGCCTGATCCGGCGCCTTGCCGGAGGCATCTACACCTGGATGCCGATGGGGCTCCGGGTCACCCGCAAGATCGAAGCCATCGTGCGCGAAGAGATGAACCGGGCCGGGGCAATCGAGCTGTTCATGCCGGCGGTACAGCCCGCGGAACTCTGGCAGGAGTCGGGCCGGTGGCAGAAGTATGGACCCGAGCTGCTACGCCTGAGGGATCGCCACGAGCGCGAGTTCTGCGTCGGACCGACGCATGAAGAAGTCATCACCGACATCGCGCGACGCGAGATTCGCAGTTACAGGCAATTGCCTGTGCACTTCTACCAGATCCAGACGAAGTTTCGCGACGAGATCCGTCCACGCTTTGGCGTCATGCGCGGCCGCGAGTTCACCATGAAAGACGGCTATTCCTTCCACGCCGACTACGCCGATCTGCAGCGCGAATACCGGAACATGTATGAAACCTACGCGCGAATCTTCACTCGGCTGGGGCTGAAGTTCCGCGCCGTCTCCGCTGACCCCGGGGCCATCGGCGGCACGGGTTCGCAGGAATTTCACGTGCTCGCCGAATCCGGGGAGGACGCCATCGCCTACTGTCCACAATCGGACTACGCGGCCAACGTCGAACTTGCCGAGGCAGTCGCTCCGTCCGCCCCTCGACCGGGTCCGAAGAGGGAGATGCAAAAGGTGCCGACCCCCGGAAAAAAAACGTGCGAAGAGGTCAGCGAATTCCTCGGCATCCCCTTGGCGCAGACGGTGAAGTCGATAGTCCTGGCGGTCGACGAACCCAAAGGCAGCAAGACCCGGGTCTACTTGCTTCTGCTTCGGGGTGACCACCAGCTCAATGAGACCAAAGTCTCCAAGCTTCCGGGTCTAAACATGTTCCGGTTCGCAACGGAGACAGAGATTGAGTCGGAATTCGGTTGCCGCCCCGGCTACATTGGCCCTCCCCGGAGGAACCCTCGCCTCGCAGATCTGCAAGCGACGGGCACCGGCTATATGACCGTGGTCGCGGATCGAACCGTAGCGGCGATGAGTGATTTCGTGTGCGGCGCGAACGACCCGGGTTTCCACTGCGCTGGCGTCAACTGGGGCCGCGATCTACCGGAGCCGAATCTGGTCGCTGACATCCGCAACGTTATTTCAGGAGACCCCAGCCC
>Ga0187773_10000115_pt1 | contig 34537 bp, 31 predicted proteins | sample 0216_BV02_MP05_1_FD_133133 | JGI IMG/M metagenome (GOLD analysis project Ga0187773, IMG submission 133133) | Tropical peat soil microbial communities from peatlands in Department of Meta, Colombia - 0216_BV02_MP05_10_MG | ecosystem: Environmental > Terrestrial > Soil > Wetlands > Peat | place...
CCGCCTACGATTGCCCGATCCACGACCCCGTCGCGTATCAGCTCGTATGCCGTGCCGATGCTGTGCAGGGAAGTGGAACAGGCGGAGCTGATCGAATAACTGCGCCCATGGATCCTGAGCAGGTTCGCTACAGCCGCACTTGAGGAGCTGGCCATGCTCTTCAACACGACGGTCGGACTGAGTTTGGCGATCTGCCCCGAGTGGACTTGCGCCCCTCCTGCATAGATCGCTTCCACACTGCCGATTCCCGTTCCGACAATGCAGGCCGTTCGGTCTGATTGCACTTCCGCCTCCGAAAGGCCCGAATCCTTCACCGCGCTGAGTGAGGCGATGCAGCAGTACTTGGAGGCCTCCGAGACTGCGAGAAGCAGTTTCTTGGGTATCAATGCGCTTTCAACATCGACGCCTCCAATGGCCCCGGCCACCCGACTCTTGAGGCCCAGGGCTTCCCACTCGGGCATCGCGCGAAGGCCGCTCGCGCCACTCTGCAGGGCCTTGACGACCTGAAGATAGTCGTGCCCGAGGCACGAAACGAGACCTACCCCCGTGATCGCAACGCGTCGAGGAGTCATCAACTCAAGGGCTGGGTCAGGCCGGCCTCTTCTGCTGAAGAGAGCTTTCGATCGACTTGAGAAGGTCGCCGATCGTCTGGATACGGCCAAGCTCCTCGTCGTCGATGCTGATCCCCAGCTCCTCCTCCATCTCTGTGGCCAGTGTCACCAGAATCAGCGAGCTGATATCTAGGTCTTGTCGGAGCGAGGTTGCATCGTTGACGTCGGCGGCGGTGAGCTTGGCATCGGACGCAGCCAGAAGACGCCGAATGACTCCCTCGCGCAACGCCGGGGCAGTCATCTTTTCCCGCATGCTGGGTACACCCACGTGATCCATTAACTAGTGTCTCTCGAAACTTGCAGAACTGAGCTTAGCGGACGGCACTTTGGCTCTTCTTGAGGTATTCGAGGAGTGAAGCTCGTGCCTGCTGGAACTGGTCCCGCACGACTCTAAGGATACGGGCCGCGCTTGCCTCCAGTTCCATGGGTGTCTGGGCGTTTAGTCCAATACATGTCTTGACGAGCTGGTCGGCCCCCAGAGTGATCGCCGCCCCCTTCATGGCATGGACCAGATCCCGAAGCGTATCGTACTGCTCTGCGGCGACCGCCGCTTCCATTTGTCTCACCAGTGCCTCGCCGTCCTGGATGAAACCGTTGATGAGCTCTGGCATGAAGGTGCTGCCCGAGCTGATGAGCTCCAGCTCGGCTAGGGCAGCGGGATTGATGGCCACCGCGGATCCCTCCGCACCGTCTTTGATCGCCGGCGCGCTTGCGCGCTTGGATACCAGGCTCGCAATCGTGTCGAGCAAGCGGCGAGCCTCGACAGGCTTGGGAAGGAACGCGTCGATTCCGGCCTCCTCGCATTCTTTCATCGATTCCGCGGTCACGTCAGCCGAGAGCATGATGATGGGGACCCTCAGCGATTCCGGATCCATGAAGCGGTAAGCGCGCGCCGCGTCAAGCCCGCCGAGCTCCGGCATATTGAGGTCCATGATGATAGCGTCGAACCTCTCGTTCTCCAGCGCATCCAGCGCCTGCTCGCCGTCCCCGACTACCCGCACCTTGTGACCCGCCCGCTCCAGTATCGCGACGATGACGCGCTGATTGACCGCGTTGTCCTCGGCAACCAGGATCTGGTAGCGTCGCCTGTTGGCATCCCGGCTCGCGTAGTAGTCGCTGAGAGAAATGACGCCTTCCTGCCCACCTTGGAGGGCGGTCGCCGAATGAATGGCATTGAAAAGTAGCCGCTTTTCAAACGGCACCTCCAGCACCGAGGCGAAACCGCTCGCCAGCGCCTCGGCGCGTCCCATCTCGGATACCCCCGAAGTACACAGCACCGTCGGAGGTGCCTTCTGGCTGCGGTTGTTGCGCAGGCGCTCTAGCACCAGGCGCCGGTCGATCTGAGGGCCCTCGCGCAGCAACACCAAGTGATAGGGATGCCCGAGCGACTGCGCTTCGGCGATATGCGCTGCGGCCGCTTCGACGCCCGTTGCCCGGCTGGTGCGCGCACCCCAGGTTGCAAGATCCTGCTCCAGCCCGCGCAACTCCGGGTCCGCAAAACCGAGCAGCATGATCCGGATATCGTTCAGCCGGAACGAAACCTCCGGGATCTGCCCCACAACTTGCTTCTTGAAAGAGAGCTCGAACCAAAATGTGCTGCCCTTCCCCAGTTTGCTTTGCAGCCCAATTTGCCCGCCCATCATTTCCACGAGCTGCTTCGATATCGTCGTACCGAGCCCGGTGCCCCCGTATCGGCGAGTCGTTGAGTCGTCGGCTTGAACGAAACCCTCGAATATGCGTTCCTGCGCCTCGGCACTCATGCCGATTCCCGTGTCCTCTATGGAAAAACGCAGCCGCACGGCGTGATCGCTCTCCCCCAAATTCGTCACGCCCACAGTGACGCCGCCCGACTCGGTGAACTTGATTCCATTGCCGATCAGGTTATAGAGCACTTGACGCAGATGATACGGATCGCCGCGCACGGCATGAGGAACCTCAGGCATGACATGAGTTTGAAGATATAGGCCGCGGATCTCAGCCTGGTGCGCGAGAACTCCGGTCGTACTGTTGATCAAGCTGTGCAGGTCAAAATCGGTCTCTTCAATATTGAGCTTGCCGGCCTCGATCTTGGAGATATCGAGCACGTCTTCCACCAGCTTGAGCATGGACCGCGAGGCCTCATGCATCGCCTTGACCATCTCGGCCTGCTCGGAACTCAAGGCCGTGTCCCGGAGCAAATCGTTCATCCCGATGATGGCATTGAGCGGAGTGCGCATTTCGTGGCTAACGGTCGAGACAAACTTGCGCTTTGCCTGGTTTGCGGCCTCGGCACGATGAAGCGAATCGAACAGGCGCGTCACGAGCCTTCCTGCATAGAGCGACAGCACGATCATGCCGATCAGTAGACCGACGCCGAGAATGCGGTTCTGCGCCCAGTAATCGCTTTCGGCCACGACGAAGCTGAAACTGGCAACGCTGAGCACAAGAGAGTTGTACAGATACGGCTTCCCGTAGCGGAAGCCGTTGCCCAGGATCGTCCACAGGTAAATGATGTAGATGGGCGTGCCGTACTCGCCCAAGTAGTACATGAAGTACGTAGTCGTGCCAATGTCGAGGAATGACGCGGCGATCCTGCGCGCAGGCGAAGGGGCCGGAAAGAAACAGATCCAGGCGAACACCATGCCCGAGAGAACCACGAAGCAGACCAGGCTGATGGCGGCAAAAGGCAGCAGGTCTGCTTCGCCGGCGACGTCCTGGCCCTTGAGGGCCAACAGCGGCAGGTACAGGAAAAACACGGCGCCCACCAACAACCTGACGATCGCCTGTTCGTGTTCCGAGTCGGGGCGCGCGGCGAGGCGCGCCCACAGACGCGACAGGATGGGGATCGTCATGAGACGCTCAGGCTACTGCACCGCCCGATCGGCAAAACGCTCGCCGATCGCGACGACTTCGTCGCGGTTGCGAGCCAGTATCTCCACCAAATAGGGATCGAAATGACGACCGGATTGCTGCTCCAGGTAGGCGAGCGCATCGCCGACCGGCCAGGCGGGTTTATAGGGGCGCACCGACGTCAGCGCATCGTATACATCGGCAACCGCGACGATGCGCGCCTCGAGGGGAATGTGGTCCCCTTTCAGACCGGTCGGGTAACCGCTGCCGTCGTATTTCTCATGGTGGCCGAGCGCGATAACAGCGGCCATCTGGAGATACCCTGACGAGCTGTCCTTCAACATGTCATAACCGATGTGCGCATGCGATTGCATCACGCGCTGGTCTTCGCCGTTCAGCTTCCCGGGATTCTGGAGAATCCGGTCCGGAATGCCGATCTTTCCGATGTCGTGCATGGGAGCGGCAAGCTCGACGGCTTCCTGCTCGACCGCGGACAACCCGAAGCCCTTGGCGATCAGCGCGGAGTATTTGGCCATGCGCACCAAATGCAGTCCAGTCACCTTGTCGCGCTGCTCGGCCGCCTTGGCCAGCCTGAAGAGGGTGTCGACTTCGCGGCGCCGCAGCTCACGCGTGGCCTCATCGATCTTCTGTTCGAGGATCCGGGTGCGATTCTTCTTCAGAATCTCGTGACGACGCAGGCTCAACAGGTTGCGGCAACGCGCGCCGCATTCCAACCGATCGATCGGACGGGTCAGGAAATCGGTGGCCCCAGCCTCCAGCGCCCGGTAGCGTACCTCGCGGTCGTTGACCACGGTAATGCAGATGATCGGAATGTCCTCGTAGCCGAAGATGCGGCGCAGCCTGCGGATGGCTTCGATCCCGTCCATGTTCGGCATCTTGTAGTCGGTCAGCACCATGTCCACAGGGTGCTTGCGCGCGAACTCGATCGCATCGACAGGATCCGAGAACGTGACAACCTCGAGGCTCGCATCGAGGCTTCTCATGATCTCGCTCAGCACGATGCGTCCGGTCGACTGGTCGTCGATGACCAGAACTTTGAGCGGTGCGAGCTTCGTCTCGCTGGAATCATGCACCAGCGTAAGCGGTCTAGACATGCTTGGCCTCATGGAATTCCCCCAGCTCGGAAGAGTCGTCCGCTCCCAATTCGCCGGACGCGCAGCCTCTTGCCTCACAGTATCTGATTTGCCAAAAAATTGCGAGAAAAGATCCCCCCTTTTCCCGCATCTCCGGAATTTCTCCCCCTCAGGCGGCGCGTCGCTCCGGGTTCGTGAAAATGGCCTCCATCTGGCGACGCAGCACGACGGCTTCAACGTTTGGGTCGCAGGCCACGCCGGACCAGAGTACCGGCTCGCCTGCCTTCAGGGGTTCGAGCAGCTTCACGCGATTGGCCAGCGCGAGGGGCAGGCCGCCCAGGCGCAGGGAGTCCCCTGCGGGCATCAGCCTGCCCACCACGGTGTACCCCCCTTCGCCATCCAGGATTTCGCCCGATTTCAGGTCTCGTTTGGCGACGGCGATCGCATCGGCCCGAAATCCTGTGGCGCAACCGGTCGCCTCCCCCCGCAGGCCCACCGAAGCGACGGAAATCCCGACCTCGAGGCCGATCAAATGCCAGCGCTTGTACATGCAAGCATAGCGTCCTGAAGGATCGGTCCGCACCCCGTACTCCATGAAACAGCGGCGGATGTATTCGGTATCGCCCTCGAACACCACCCACACGCCGAAGCGGAGATCCTGGGAAACCGCCTTCCCGTCTCGCTCAAGCGACGAAACGACCTCGACCTGGCCAGCATGGTGCAGACATCCGCCCTGTTCCCTGGGCCGCATCACAGTTGGCAGCTCGTCGATCGAAGCGGGCGGGTAGTCGAGCCCCTGGGGCGCGGGCGTGAGACCGGTGGCGTTGCAGACGGCTGTGCACTCGATCGCGGGCTTGGATCCGTCCAGAAAGGAATTGAACATCTTGGGATTGAGTCCGCCCGTCCGCGCCTGCTCTGGCGTAAGGCCGTAGTGTCCCCACACGGTCTCCGGAGTGGACTGGGCATAGTGGGGCAGCCACTTGTGTCCACGGCCGGCAGCCACGACCGTAAACCCGGCAGCGCGCGCCCAGTCGACCAGATCGCAGATCATCGCCGGTTGGTCGCCGTACGCGAGGCTGTAGACAACGCCTGCTTCCCGTGCCTTGCGGGCGAGCAGCGGGCCGCAAAGTGCGTCGGCCTCCACCGTGACCATAACGACGTGCTTGCCATTCCGGAAAGCAGCCAGCGCGTGCTCCACCGCAGCGATGGGATTGCCGGTGGCCTCTATCACGAGGTCGATCGCCGAATGAGTAAGCAACGCATGCCAGTCGTCGGAAACGTGCGTACGCCGCTCCTTCAGTGCCCCGTCCAGGGAATGCGCAGAAAAAGTCTCCGGTCTCCACCCGACGCGCTCGAGGTTCGTACGGGCATTCCCCGGTGACAGGTCGGCAATCCCCACGAGGTGGATGCCCGGCGTCTTGGGCACCTGCGCGAGATACATCGCCGCAAACTTTCCCGCACCGATCAACCCGACTTTCAGCGGTCTGGCTTGCGCCTCGCGCTCTAGGAGTTTTGCGTGAAGATTCACTCTCGTCCTCTAGACGGCGAGTAAGTGTTCCAAGAATCGGTCCCGCGACCTAAGCTGGAGAGGAATGTTCGACATGAGCCGGTTTCGAATTCGCCGACCCGAAACCCACTCAAGTCTCATGCCAAGGCTTCGTGCCCGAGATATCTGCCAACTATTTCACATTATAGGCCACCTCATGTCCTGGATACCCGACATATGCGCAAGGTAAAACCTGGCATCGGTATTGCTTTGAGTCCTGACAGGCTCCAACGAAGTTGATTGAGGGGATGGCCATGATGCAACGAACCGTCGTGATACTGAGCAGCGCGTTTCTGTTCGGCTTCACGTCCATAACGACCAGGCAATCCGCCGATACCGCACAAAATCTCTCCGCTGAGCTCCGGCAGGCCCTGCCTGAACTGATCCTATCCGGAGATTACGGAACTGCGAGCAGGCTCTATTTCGACCTCGCAACCGCGCGCAGCCGCAACCATGAATCGGGAACCGCCTGCGCCGCCCTGTCCCAGTCCCTGGACAACTACCGCAAGGCACTCGCAAACGATGCAGGCGTTCCCTTCCGTGAGGTCGCCGCCGATAGCCGTGATGACGATGAAGGAATGCAGGACATTCGTTCCAGATTCGGGTGCACCCGCGCCGAGTTCGGCTGATCGCCTCCCGTTGAATCCCTGCAGCACCGCTTTCCCCGCTTCATTCTGTCTGGGTTGTATCAATCGCCCGATGCGCGTCCCGCGACCCCCGGCCGGGCGCGCGCCATTCCTGCGAGCCTAACACCGATTCGGCCCCGCCGACTCGTCGTGAACCGTTGCAGGGTCCCCCTGCTCCGTCGCGGGCGCCGCGAGCCCCGCACCTGATTGATCCGTCGTAGCACCCTCGCACGCGAGCGCATTCGCCGTGCGGACGTACTTTCCCGTCTCTTTCGGATCGGCGGGCGGGTAGTTCATTCGCCCCGCGTGACCCATTTGGCGGGTCAGGTGTGACGAATGCATTCCGGTCATGAATTCCTGACACGAATTGTCTCAAGTGCCCGACATGAATTTCACGTCTACTTCGCTAGATTCTCACTGCGCCGTCGAAGATAAAGGCAGGGAGGAGAAGCGCAGATGCGCCCGAGCATTGCATCAACCGTATTGCGACTCGCCGCCACCTTCCTTTGCTTGCTGAACGAAATCGCGTCGGCTCAAACCCCGCCCCCGCTGCCCTGGCCGCCGGAATTGCCGGCGGCGCTCCTTCCTCGTGCCAGTGTGTATGTTTCCGACAAATCGAACGTGGTGCTCGATTTTCACGGCAGCGTTCAAGACCCCGATCTCGTCATCTTCATGGCTGGGAACCAGTACCGGGTGTTCCCCGATCTGCTGCCCGTGTTCCGCAACTGGGTCGCGACGCAGCCGCGCTACGCCGGCGTTGGCGTCAACCGGATCTTCTACGCAACCACGCCCCCGGGCCGTCTCATCGACGCGATGGAGTCCGGCCAGCTCGTGCTGGGAAATTTCTGGATTGACGTCCGGCCAGACCGCCTCTGGCCGGACGTCTTCATGACCGGCCCCCGCCAGCAACGCCGCCTCCGCGCGGCCCGCTACATCGAAGGCTGGTCGATCTATACGCGAAATCGCGGGGTAGTCCTGCTGATCAGGGCCGGCAACCCCAAGAATATTCGCGGGGTCGCCGACCTCCTCCGAGACGATGTCCGCGTCGCACTTTCCTCTCCGACGAGAGAGCCTGCATCGTTCGAGAGCTATTCCAACACCTTGCGCTCCCAGGGCGGCGCCCAGTTTCCGGAAATGGTGCTGAAAAAACCCAACACCGTTTCGCCGGCCGCGGTGCACCACCGGGAAAACCCGCAATTCATCTACGACGGCGTTGCCGATGTCGCCCCGATGTACTACCACTTCGGCGACTACCTGAAGAGGCGTATGCCCCAGCACTTCGACTACGTCGCCCTTCCAGCGAAGGGCAATTTCCTGGACGCGCTGGCTATTTCCCTCATCCGCAACGCACAACACAAGGTAGCAGCGGCGGCGTGGCTTGAATTCATAAGGAGCGACGCCGCTGGCGAGGTATTCGAGCGGCACGGTTTTGATTACGCCACAAGGGACGAACGATCACATGTGGAGGAAGAATGAGATACGCTAAGAACGTCGGTATTCCCAATTTCGCCCTCTTCTTCCTTCTGTTTGCCGCGGCTTGGGTCGATGGGGAAGCTCTCGCGCAACAGCGACCTCAGATCGCTAAGGAACGCCTGATCCTTGCGGTCAACGAGGGGGGCGCGAGCAACACCGACGCAAGCGAGATCCTGCTTCGCTACGAAGACTTGGGACGCGTCATCGAGAAGGCGCTGCGCAGCCCGGTAAGCATCGTGGCGGTACGCGAGCGTAAAGTGTTGGAGGACGGCATAAAGCGAGGCGCCTACGCCCTCGTGCTCACGCGTCCGGTCGACCTCCCTGCCGAGGCAGTTCGCGATTACCGCTATCAACCTGTGGTGAGCGCGAAGGAGGCCTCGCAGACAATCTTCATCGTACGCAAGGACTCTCCGCTCAGATCACTGGCCGACGTCAAGGGCAAGAACATCGTGACGCCTGACCTGCACTCAGCGATGTGGCGCGTCGCCAACGCCATGCTCCGCGACACCAACATTGACCTTTCGCAGGAGAAAGTCCGCGCCATGCGCGATCAGGCCGCTATCGGATGGTCCATGGAAAACGGCTTTTTCGATGTGGGCGTGGTGAACTCGATATCACCTGTAGGACGGACTTGGGAGAAGAAGGGCGGCCGCGTGCTGGCGCGCAGTCCGGAATTTCCCAATATGCCTTTGATCGCCTCTCCCAGGCTTTCCAAGGCTCAGGTCGCTGCAGTCCGAGCCGCCCTGATTGCCCTCGATTCGACTCAGGGCGGCCCGGCAATACTGAAGAAGGCGGGCGTCAGCGGCTTCAAAGACACCCCATCCAAGGAGTACGTTGACCTGCTTGCCTGGCTGGGAGACGCCGGCACCGGGGTGGCACAAAAATAGCGCGTCGGCCCGATCCGGCTCACTTGCTCGCCGACGGGCCTGCGCTCGGCGTGACGATCTGGAAGAACACCTCGTCCTGCTTGATCATGCCGAGCTCGTATCGGGCTCGCTCCTCCAGAGCAGCGTATCCCTGCTTCAGGTCGCGAACTTCGGCGTCGAGCGCGCTGTTCCGCTGCCGCAGCCTGACGTTGGCCTGCCGTTGCTCCTGCAGCTGCCGGTCGAGGCTCCACACCTTGAACCAGCCCCCCTTTCCGAACCAGAGCGGGTACTGCAGCAGCAGTATGAGTGCGGCCAAGCTGATTGCGAGCGTCTTCATCGCAACTGGTAGAAGGCTTCCCGGCCCGGGTAGCTGACGGCATCGCCCAGGTCTTCCTCGATGCGCAACAGCTGGTTGTATTTCGCCACGCGGTCTGAGCGGGAGAGCGACCCGGTCTTGATCTGCAGGGCATTCATCCCCACGGCAATATCGGCGATCGTGGTGTCTTCGGTTTCGCCCGAGCGGTGCGAAATCACTGCCGTATAGCCCGAGCGCTTTGCCAGCTCAATGGCCGCGAACGTTTCGGTGAGGGTGCCGATCTGGTTCACCTTGATGAGAATGGAGTTGGCGATGCCGAGCTGGATCCCTTCGCGCAGGATCTTCGTGTTGGTGACGAAAATATCGTCCCCGATCAGCTGGACCTTCTTGCCGAGCCGCTCCGTGAGCGCCCGCCAGCCCTCCCAGTCGGACTCGGCCATGCCGTCTTCGATGCTGAGAATCGGGTACTTCTCGACCCATGCGGCCAGAACATCTATGAATTCGGACGACCCGAGTTTCTGCTTCTTCGAATCGAGGACGTACTTGCCATCTTCGTAGAACTCCGAGCTCGCGCAGTCCACTGCCACGGCGACCCCCGTGCCTGGATGGTAGCCGGCGCGCCCTATCGCCTCGAGCACCAGTTGCAGCGCCACCTCGTTGTTGGGCAGATTCGGTGCGAATCCGCCCTCGTCGCCGACCGTCGTGGGCATGCCCCTGTCGTCAAGAAGCTTCTTCAGAGCATGAAACACCTCGGCCCCGCAGCGTAGGGCCTCGCGAAAGCTCGTCGCGCCCACCGGCACGATCATGAACTCCTGGATGTCGAGACTGTTGTTCGCGTGCGCGCCGCCGTTGATGACGTTCATCATCGGAACGGGCATCTGCATTGCGCCCGAGCCGCCGAAGTAACGATAGAGCGGCAGGCCCGACTCTTCGGCGGCGGCCTTTGCCACCGCCATCGACACTGCGAGAATGGCGTTGGCCCCGAGGCGCGACTTGTTCTCCGTTCCGTCGAGTTCGATGAGAGTCTTGTCGATGAAGCTCTGCTCCTGAGCGTCGAGACCCATGATCGCCTCGGAGATTTCGGTATTGATGTGCTCGATCGCCTTGAGCACACCCTTGCCGCCGTAGCGCCCCTTGTCCTTGTCGCGCAGCTCTAGGGCCTCGCGTTTGCCGGTGGAAGCCCCCGAGGGAACTGCGGCACGGCCCATCACGCCCGATTCGATCAGCACGTCGGCCTCTACCGTGGGATTACCCCGCGAGTCCAGGATTTCTCTCGCCACAACGTCGACGATTGAGCTCATTCTTTGCCCTTTTTCTTGTGGGTTTTCAGCCGTTCTTCCGCAAACCCGCGCTGTTTGACGAGCGCGTCGAGGTCCTTCAGCGTTTGCAGCAGTTCTGTCATGCGATCGAGCGGCCACGCGTTCGGCCCGTCGGAGGGCGCCCTGTCCGGATCGGGATGCGTTTCCATGAAGATCCCCGCAACCCCGCTCGCCACGGCCGCCCGCGCTAGGACCGGGACGAATTCGCGCTGCCCCCCCGACGAAGTCCCCTGTCCGCCAGGGAGCTGCACCGAGTGCGTCGCATCGAACACAACCGGGCACCCGGTGTCGCGCATGATGACGAGCGAGCGCATATCGGAGACCAGATTGTTGTAGCCGAACGAGGCGCCCCGTTCGCACACCATGATGTTGTCTTTCCCGCTCGCCTCGCGAGCCTTGTCCACCACGTTCTTCATTTCCCCCGGCGAAAGGAACTGTCCCTTCTTGATGTTTATCGGCCTGCCCGCCGCGGCAACCGCATGGATGAAATCGGTCTGGCGGCAGAGAAAAGCGGGGGTCTGCAACACGTCGACGACTTCCGCGACTGCGGCGATGTCCTCCTTTTCGTGAACGTCCGTCAATACGGGCACACCGACTTCTTTCTTGACCTCCGCCAGGATCTCCAGCCCCTTCTCCAGCCCCAACCCTCTGAAGGATTGCCCTGAGCTGCGGTTTGCCTTGTCGTACGATGACTTGTAGATGAACGGGATTCCGAGTTGCGCGGATATTCCTTTCAGGGACATGGCCGTGTCGAGTGCCATTTGCCGAGACTCGATAACGCACGGGCCGGCGATCAGGAATAAGGGTCTGTCTAGGCCGACCTCGAATCCGCAGAGTTTCATCTAAGCCAACGCTTCCACCGGGCCGCGCCAATTTCCTGGGCCGTGCCGTCTGCCGGTTGCGGAACTTGCCTGGGTCGCATCCCCGATTGGCCGGGCCCCTGCTCGCTCATGCCGCGATCGCGGTCTTTGTCTTGCCCGCTTGATATTGAAGGGCAGCTTCGACAAAGGCGGTGAAAAGCGGGTGGCCGGCACGTGGGGTAGAGGTGAACTCCGGGTGGAACTGGCAGCCAATGAACCAGGGATGCGTCGGCAGCTCCACCATCTCGCAGAGTTCCTCGCGCTGGGTCACGCCGGATACCCGCAGGCCCTTCTCCTTGAGCCTCTGCACGTACCGGTTGTTCACCTCGTAACGGTGACGATGGCGCTCGTTGATCGTGCCCGCTCCGTATACCTTGCACGCGAGGCTCGCCAGGTCAAGCAGGGCAGCCTGCACGCCGAGCCGCATTGTCCCGCCGAGCTCGGACTTCTCGTCACGACGTTCGATTCGACCGTCGCGATCCTGCCACTCGGTCACCAGCGCGATCACGGGGTGCGGCGTGTCCCGGTCGAACTCGGTCGAGTTGGCGTCCGCCAATCCCACCGCATTGCGTGCGAATTCGATCACCGCGAGCTGCATGCCGAGGCAGATGCCAAGGTACGGCACTTTGTTCTCGCGGGCATACTGGATCGCCTTCATCATGCCCTCGACGCCGCGCTTGCCGAATCCGCCCGGCACCAGAATCGCGTCCACGCCCTTCAGCGAGGCTCCGATCCCCTCCTTCTCGATCGCTTCCGCGTCGACGTAGCGAATATTGACCCGGCTGCGCGTGTGTATCCCGGCATGCACCAGCGCTTCGTTCAGCGATTTGTATGAATCCGCGAGATCGACATACTTGCCGACCATGGCGATGGTCACCTCGTGTTGCGGATTCTCCAGTGCCTCAACCAGCTTTTTCCAGATCTTCAGGTCGGCAGGCTTTGCGATGATGTTGAGCTTGTGGCACACAATTTCGTCGAGCATTTGCTGGTGCAGCATCCAGGGAATCTTGTAGATCGAATCGACGTCCCAGACCGAGATGACCGCGTTCGCCTTCACGTTCGTGAAGAGCGCTATTTTTCTCTTCTCCTCGTCGGGAATCGGCCGGTCGGAACGGCAGAGCAGCGCGTCCGGCTGGATGCCGATCTCGCGCAGCTCCTTCACAGAGTGCTGCGTCGGTTTGGTCTTGATCTCACCGGCGGTTTTGATGAAGGGCACCAGCGTCAGGTGGACGTAACAGGTATTTTGCGAGCCGAGCTCCATGCCCATTTGCCGCACCGCCTCGAGAAACGGCAGTGACTCGATGTCACCCACCGTACCACCGATCTCTACGATCGCGACTTCGGCGTCGCCTGCGCCCCGCGCGATGAACGCCTTGATTTCGTCGGTGATGTGCGGGATCACCTGTACGGTTCGACCGAGGTAGTCGCCGCGGCGCTCCCTCTTGATGACCGACTCGTAGATCTGCCCGGTGGTGAAGTTGTTGCTCTTACGCATCTTGGCCGACTGGAAGCGCTCGTAGTGCCCGAGATCGAGGTCGGTCTCGGCCCCGTCCTCGGTGACGAACACCTCTCCGTGCTGGAAAGGGCTCATCGTTCCGGGATCGACGTTGATGTACGGGTCGAGCTTGAGCAGCGTGACTTTGATGCCGCGAGACTCGAGAATGGCGGCGAGAGAGGCGGCGGCTATCCCCTTCCCCAGAGAGGAAACCACACCGCCCGACACGAACACATACTTAGCCATCTAAAACCAGGGGGATGGGATGAACGATGGTACACGAAAACTTTTTGCTGCTCAATTTCTCTTTTCGGCGACCGCACCGAATCGATCGCGCTCGCTCGCGATCTACGCCTTCGATATGATATGCGAGGCGGAGGCGACCAAGAATGAAGAGGATTTTCGCTCCGGAGGCGCTGCTGCCGGACGGCTGGGGCAGGGATGTCGTCGTCGAGATCGATGACGCGGGAAGCGTCGCAAGGGCGCGGCCACGCCAGAGGCAGGACGGCGCGGAGCCGGCCGGCGGACCGGTCATACCGGGCATGGCCAATGCCCACTCGCAGGCGTTCCAGCGTGCCATGGCAGGGCTCGCCGAACGCATGGGCTCCGCGGACGACAGTTTCTGGACCTGGCGAGAGGTAATGTACGCGTTCCTCAAGCAGCTCACGCCGGATCAGGTACGCACGATTGCCGCGCAGGTCTATTGTGAAATGCTGAAGAACGGTTACACGGCGGTGGCCGAATTCGACTACCTGCACAACGCGCCGGACGGCAAACCTTACGCGAACCGCGCGGAAATAGCCCAGCAGTTCCTGCTTGCCGCACAGCAGACCGGGATCGCGATCACCCTATTGCCCGTGGTGTACGCCTACAGCAATTTTGGAGAGGCACCCCTCGCGCCTGCGCAACTGCGCTTCGCCGCGACGCCCGACGCAGTCCTGGAGATATTCGGCGCGCTCAAGGAGCAGATCGGCGAGAATCCGGACTGCCGATTCGGCGTTGCACCGCACAGCCTGCGGGCGGTGAGCCCGGCCATGTTGAAGGACCTCGTCGCCGGCATTACGGCAATGGACCGCACGGCTCCGATTCACATCCACCTCGCCGAGCAGATCAAGGAAGTGAACGACTGCCTGTCCTGGAGCGACCAGAGGCCGGTGGAATGGCTCCTCTCGAGCGTGCCTGTGAATTCACGGTGGTGCCTGGTGCACTGCACTCACGTCTCTCAATCGGAGGCCGAAAGGCTTGCTGCGAGCGGCGCCGTGGTGGGGCTGTGTCCGACCACGGAGGGCAATCTGGGTGACGGTATTTTTCCCTTTCCGCGCTTTCGCGACAAGAAGGGCCGCTGGAGCATCGGCGGAGACAGCCACGTGTCGCAAAGCCCGGCTGAGGAATTGCGGTGGCTGGAGTACGTGCAACGTCTGGTCATGCGCCGGCGCAATATCGCCGCGTCAGCCAGCCAACCGTCGGTGGGGACTACGCTCTGGAGCGAGGCTGCATCGGGCGGTGCGCAGGCTCTGAACCGTTCTATGGGCGCTCTCGCTCCGGGCGCGCGGGCGGACCTCGTCGTCCTGGACTCCGACCACATCAATCTGGTGGGACGCAGTGCCGAACGCCTGCTGGATGCATTCATCTTCGCGGGCAGCGGCCAGATGGTGAAGAACGTCATGGTTGGCGGCCGCTGGATCGTTCGCGACGGACACCATCCCGACGAAGTGCAGATCTCCGCCCGCTACCGGCAGGTGCAAAAGCAGCTCTATTCCGCGCTCTGAGCTTCTCGGCGCGCCGAAGCGCGCGGAGGAGGTACTCTCAGGAGCTTCCCTAGGTCTGGAGTTCCTGGCGGTCCCGGAAGTGCTCGAGCGCCTCGGGATTGGCAAGCGCCTCGACGTTCTTGACAGGGCGCCCGTGCACGACCTCGCGCACCGCCAGCTCGACGATCTTGTTCGATTTCGTGCGTGGAATGTCAGGCACCTGCACGACTTTCGCCGGCACGTGGCGCGGGCTTGCATTCCTGCGAATCTGGTCCTTGATCTTGGCAGCGAGGGCGTCGCTCAGCGCGAGCCCCTCGCGGAGCTTCACAAACAGCACCACGCGAACGTCCCCGATCTCTCCGGGAGGCCAGATCTGGCCGATTACGAGCGATTCGACCACCTCATCGAGCTGCTCGACTTGGCGGTAGATCTCCGCGGTACCGATGCGCACTCCGCCAGGATTGAGAACGGCATCGGAGCGCCCGTAGATGATCATGCCCTCATGTGCGGTCAGCTCGCACCAGTCGCCGTGCGTCCAGACACCGGGAAATCTTGCGAAGTAGGCCCCCCGGTACTTCGACCCGTCTGAGTCGCTCCAAAATCCGATTGGCATGGATGGAAACGGCCCGGTGCACACCAGCTCGCCCTTCTGCCCCTTCACTGACCGCCCGCCTTCGTCGAATACCTCCACCTTCATGCCCAGCGCCCGGCACTGGATCTCGCCACGCCAGACTGGCAGCACGGGGTTGCCCAGCACGAAGCAGCCGCAGATGTCAGTGCCGCCGGAGATCGATGAAAGACACACGTCGCGCTTGACCGACCGGTAGACGTAATCAAAACCTTCCGGCGCGAGCGGCGAACCCGTGGAGAGAAGAGTGCGCAGGTACTCGAGCTTGTGCGTTCTCGCCGGCTGCAATCCCGCCTTGGAGATGGAATCGATGAATTTTGCCGAGGTTCCGAAATGGGTCATGCCCTCGGCATCGGCGTAGTCGAAGAGAATCCTGCCTCCTTTGAGGAACGGTGAGCCGTCGTAGAGCAGCAGAGTCGCCCCGGATGCGAGCGCCGAGGCGAGCCAGTTCCACATCATCCAACCAAGCGTCGTGAAGAAGAAAAGCCGGTCTCCGGGCTGGACATCGCAGTGCAGCTGCTGCTCGCACAGATGCTTCATCAGCGCGCCGCCCTGGCCATGAACGATGCACTTGGGCGCCCCGGTCGTGCCCGAGGAAAACAGGATGTAGAGAGGGTGGCTGAAAGGCAATTGCTCAAAGCGGATGTCGCCGCCCGGCTGGCCGGCGACGAAGTCATCCAGACGCATCGCACCCGGAATCCCGGAGACATCGGGCTTCGGGTTCCGATAGGGGACGACGACGACGCGCCGAAGGCTCGGGAGTTTCAGCGCGATTTCGCGCACCTTTTCCAGCGAATCGATCTCCCTTCCATTGTAGAAATAGCCGTCGGCGGCGAACAACACCAAAGGGGCGATCTGACCGAAGCGGTCCAGCACGCCTTGGGCGCCGAAATCGGGGGAAGACGTCGAAACGGTCGCGCCCAGGCTGGCAGCGGCGAGCATGGCTGCCACTGCCTCGGGCATGTTGGGCATGTAGAGAGCGACGCGATCCCCCGGCTTCACCCCGAGTGCCCTCAGCGCCTGCGCGAGGCGCGATACCTGATCGCGGAGCTCGCGGTGACTGACGCGGCGAGTCACCCTATCCTCCCCCCAAAACACCATTGCCGTCGAGGCGTCCTGGCAACGCAGGAGGTTCTCTGCAAAGTTCAGGCGCGCATCGGGGTACCACTGCGCGCCCGGCATTCTGTCGCCATCCACCAGTACGCGGCTACCCTTCGCGCTCGCCCGCACGCCCGCAAACTTCCACAGCGAATCCCAGAACTGTTCCGGCCGGTCGACCGACCACCGGTAGAAGTCCGGGTACGTGTTGATGCCGAGCTTCCAGTCGCGTATCGCCTGCCGCGCGAAGCGCGTGACGTTCGCTTCCTCGATGCGCTCCTGGCCCGGCTGCCATAGGGGCTTGTCGGCCATCGCAGTCCTCCTCCTGCTGCCATTATAATTGTGTGAACGAACGCACCCCCACCGACAAGCACCGCGGCGCCGACTCGAACGGAAGCGACAACGTCCGCGCCGCTCGACTCGCCAACCGGCCCGCTGATCCCTGATCGGAGAATCCATGGCGCGCGAATCAATGCAGTACGACGTAGTCGTGGTCGGTGGCGGACCAGCCGGACTCGCGGCCGCGATCCGGCTGAAGCAGCTCGCCGCCGAGCACCGGACCGACATCGGCGTCTGCGTGCTCGAGAAGGGCTCCGAGATCGGCGCGCACATTCTCTCGGGCGCGGTGATGGACCCGCGGGCGCTGGACGAGCTTTTCCCGGATTGGAGGGAACGCGGCGCACCGGTGAAGACGCCGGTGAGCGTAGATCGCTTCATGTTTCTCACCGAATCGCGCAGCTTCAGGATTCCGCATTTCCTTCTCCCCGATTGCTTTCGCAATCATGGCAATTACGTCGTGAGCCTCGGCAATGTGTGCCGCTGGCTCGGCAAGCAGGCGGAGGCGCTGGGTGTCGAGATCTATCCAGGATTCGCCGCCGCAGAGGTGCTCTACGATCAGAATGGCGGTGTGCGCGGGGTCGCCACCGGCGACATGGGCGTGGGACGCGACGGCAAACCGACCGAGCAGTTCCAGGCCGGCATCGAGCTGAGCGGAAAATACTGCTTTTTCGCAGAGGGCTGCAGAGGGCATCTCGGCAGGCAGCTGATGGAGAAGTTTCGCCTGCGCGAGGACTCCGATCCTCAGGTGTACGGCATCGGCCTGAAGGAGCTCTGGGAGATCGATCCTGCAAAGCACGAGCCAGGCCTGGTCGTCCATACCGCGGGCTGGCCGCTCGACCCGGACACGTACGGCGGTTCGTTTCTCTATCATATGGAAGACCGGCTCGTTTCCGTTGGCTTCGTCGTCGGGCTGGCCTATGCAAACCCGTACCTGAGCCCCTACGAGGAATTCCAGCGCTACAAGACGCATCCGCGGATCCGCGGAGTTTTCGAAGGCGGCAAGCGCATCGCCTACGGGGCCCGGGCCATTGCCGCGGGCGGCCTGATGTCGCTGCCCAAGCTCGCGTTTCCGGGTGGGGTCCTGATCGGCGACGAAGCGGGATTTCTCAACGCCTCGCGCATCAAGGGCAGCCATGCGGCGATCAAGTCCGGCATGCTGGCGGCGGAGACCGCGTTTTCGGCCCTTCAGGCGGGTCGGGCCGCAGACGAGCTCGAAGCATACGGAAAGGCTTTCCAGGATTCGTGGCTGTTCGACGAGCTCCACCGTGCGCGCAATTTCAAGCAATGGATGGCGAAGGGCCTGTATGCGGGCAGCCTGATGGTCGGCATCGAGCAATACCTGCTCGGCGGAAAATTCCCCTGGACCTTGCACCACCGGCATGCCGATCATGAATGTCTGAGGCCCGCTTCCGAATTCCGGCCGGTCGATTACCCGAAACCCGACGGCAAGCTCAGCTTCGATCGGCTCTCCTCGGTGTTCTTCTCCAATACCAGTCACGAGGAGAACCAGCCCTGCCACCTCACGCTCAAGGACGCTGGCGTTCCGGTGAGCGTCAACCTCGCGAAATACGCCGGGCCGGAGAGCCGCTACTGCCCGGCCGGCGTGTACGAATTCGTGAAACGTGAGAACGGCTCCGACGCGCTGCAGATCAATGCGCAGAACTGCGTGCACTGCAAGACCTGCGACATCAAGGACCCGACCCAGAACATCGTTTGGGTCGTCCCACAAGGGGGGGACGGGCCGAACTATTCGAACATGTAGGGCGGACCCGCGGGCCTGAGTGGGAATTACCTGAGATCGAACGTTCGCTCTACTATTCGGGGATGCGCAAGGGCGAACGGACCCGCGACCTGATCCTCAACGAGGCGATAGTCCTCGCCAGCAGGTTTGGCCTCGAGGGACTTAGCATCGGGTCCCTCGCTGCTCAGCTGGATCTATCGAAGAGCGGCCTTTTCGCCCACTTCGGCTCCAAAGAGGATCTTCAGCTGCAGACGCTCGAGCAGGCCCGCCACCGATTCGAAGAAACCGTCGTCCGCCCTGCGCTGGCGATCCCTCGGGGCATTCCCCGACTTCGGGTGCTTATTGCGAACTGGCTCGATTCGCTCGCGCAAGGCGACGAGCTGACGGGCGGCTCCTTGATACTCGCCGCCTCGGCCGAATACGACGACCGACCCGGGGCAGTGCGGGATTTGCTCATTGCCGGCCAGCGCGAACTTCGCGGCGTCATCGCAAAAGCGGTGCGCCTCGCGATGGAGGAGGAGCACCTGAAACCAGACACCGATCCCTGGCAGCTCACGTTCGAGCTTTTCGGAATCGTCCTCGCCGCCCATCACGACCTGCGCCTTCTTGGCGATCCGCACGCGCTCGACCGCGCCCGCTCCGCCCTCGAGCGCCTCTTGGCTCAGCGCGCTACGGTCTGAGAGGCTCTCACCATCTCGAACTCGCGGCGCCGCAGGCTATGTCTTGCGCGGACAAAGATGCCCGCGGATTCCGTGTCAAACGCTCAACGTCGATTCATCAGCAGTCCGACGACCGCCCCCGCCGCAGCCGCAATACCGATGAGGCGCCACGGGTGCTCATGGACATACTGATCGGTCGCAAGCGCAGCGGCCCTCGTCTTGCCGGCCACGGCTTCCTGGGCGTCAGCGAGCTGGCTTTTCGCACTGCGCAGGTTCTCTTCGAGCTTCGTGCGCAACCCCACAATCTTTTCACCGGACTGACTTGCGGTTGCCCTCAACAGTTCCTCGGCATCCGACATCACGACCCTGAAATCGGCCACCAGCTTATCCCGCGAATCTACAACCCTGGCATCCATGACAACCTCCGTTGCTTCAAGTGAATCGAAACATCCAACCCACTTATCGTACGAGGTCTTCTCGCGGCCCATTTGACCTATGTCAAATCGATCCGCATTCAAAGCCGCACGCCCCTCGGCGGCGCTTTCCGGCATGCGCGACCGTGAGCACCCTGGACTCGCAATGCCTTCCGGCTAGAACTGCTCCTCCGCCAGCGCCATCACCCCCGCCGCTCCGTGCACGACGACGTTCCTCAGCGCCGGCGCGTGCGCGAGCACATGGTCGGCGTAGAATCTCGCGGTCTTGATCTTCGCCTCGTAGAACGGCTTCTCTCCCTTGCCTTCCGCGAGCCGCTTGTGCGCGACGAGCGCGGCTCGCGCCATCTGCCAGCCGCCGCTGACGATCCCCAGCAGCTTCAGGAACGGAACCGATCCCGCGTGTACGGCTTTGACGTCGGCACCATAGCCGGCGACGATCCAGTCCACGCATTCCGACGCCGCGCCGATGCCGGCCGATAGAGACGCCTGGATCGCGCTCAGGTCCTCGCTGCCCGTTTCCCCCAGATCGCCCTCCGTGCCGCGCATGAACTTGATGACCGCCTGCGCCATCACCCCGCCGTCGCGCGCGATCTTGCGCCCGATCAGGTCGTTCGCCTGGATTCCGGTGGTGCCTTCGTAGATAGTCGTGATCCTCGCATCGCGCAGGTGCTGCGCGGCGCCGGTTTCCTCGATGAAGCCCATGCCGCCGTGCACCTGGATCCCGGTAGAGGCGACCTCGATGCCGGTCTCGGTGCTCCAACCCTTGACAACCGGGATCATGAAGTCGACGAAAGCCTGCGCCCTGGAACGCTCCTCCCTGTCGGGGTGGCGCTGGGCCTTGTCCATCGCCGCCGCAACGACGTACGCGAGCGCGCGCATCGCCTCAGTCTGTGACTTCATGGCCATCAGCATCCGCCGCACATCGGGGTGCCGGATGATCGGAACGGCCTTGCCGCCGCCCGCAAGGTCGCGGCTCTGGATGCGTTCTCTCGCATACGCGAGCGCCTGCTGATAGGCGCGCTCGGAGATCGACAGACCCTCCAGGCCGACGGCGAAGCGCGCGGCGTTCATCATGATGAACATGTACTCCAGGCCGCGATTTTCCTCGCCGACCAGATAGCCCGCCGCGCCCTCTTTCTCGCCGTAGATCATGACGGCCGTAGGGCTCGCGTGGATGCCGAGCTTGTGCTCGATCGAGGCGCACCTGACGTCGTTGCGCGTCCCGAGCGAGCCGTCCTTGTTGACAAAGAATTTCGGCACGACAAACAGCGAAATTCCCTTCACGCCTTCGGGCGCGTCGGGCGTACGCGCGAGCACCATGTGCACAATGTTCTCGGTGAGATCGTGCTCGCCGTAGGTGATGAAGATCTTCTGGCCGTGCAGGCGGTAGCCTCCGTCGGCCTGGCGCACCGCGCGCGTCTTGACCAGCGCGAGGTCCGAGCCCGCCTGAGGCTCGGTGAGGTTCATGGTGCCGGTCCAGGTGCCGGCGACCATCTTCTTCAGATAGGTCTCCTTCAGCGGCGCGGACCCGCGCAGCAGGAGTGCCTCGACCGCTCCCGCCGTGAGCATCGGGCATAGAGAAAAGGAAAGGTTCGCCGATTTCCACATCTCGATGACGGGCGTCGAGACGATCCTCGGCAGCCCCTGCCCGCCGTATTCGGACGGCAGTTGCAGGCCGTTCCACCCGCCTTCGATGAATTGCCGGTAGGCTTGCCTGAAGCCCTTGGGTGTGGTCACCGCGCCGTTATTCCACTTCGAACCCTCCTCGTCGGCGGGCTTGTTGAGCGGCGAGAGCACGCCGCTCGCAAACTTGCCGGCCTCCTCGAGGACCTGATTCACGAGTTCGGCGTTCACTTCCTCGCAGCCGGGAAGCCTGGCGACATCGGCGAGCCCGGCAAGCTCGGTAAGGACGAACTGCATGTCGCGGAGGGGGGCTTTGTATTCGCTCATGGGTCGCTCCTTCAGTGCTGTCATCCTGGGCGCAGCGAAGGGGTCGGCTCTTGCCTGTCCCCGAGATTCGGAGCGGCGCCCTTCGGAATGACTCAGCCGAGCTCTTTCACCAGATCGGGTACGATCTGAAACAGGTCGCCAACGATGCCGTAGTCGGCGACCTGGAATATCGGCGCCTCCTCGTCCTTGTTGATGGCGACGATGACGCGGCTGTCCTTCATGCCCGCCAGGTGCTGGATTGCGCCGGAGATGCCGACTGCGATATACAGATCCGGCGCGACGATCTTGCCGGTCTGTCCTACCTGCCAGTCGTTCGGCACGAAGCCCGCATCGACCGCGGCCCGCGAAGCGCCCATTGCGGCGCCGAGCTTGTCGGCGAGCGGTTCGAGGATCCTGAAATTCTCCCCCGAACCCATGCCGCGGCCGCCCGAGACGACAACGCGCGCCGAAGTAAGCTCGGGGCGCTCGGACTTGGTCAGCTCGCGCCCGACGAGCGACGACAGGCCCGAGTCGACGCCAACGGGCACGTTTTCAACAGACGCCGAACCTCCGCCCGTGGCGGCCGCGTCGAAGCCTGTGCTGCGGGCCGTGATGACTTTGATCTTGTCCTGCGACTGCACCGAGGCGAGCGCGTTGCCGGCGTAGATCGGGCGCACGAACGTGTCCGGTCCCTTCACGTCGATGATATCGGAAACCTGCGCCACGTCGAGCAGGGCGGCGACGCGCGGCGCGAGATTCTTTCCGAAGGACGTCGCCGGCGCGAGGATGTGCGTGTATCCGGCGGCAAGACCCACGACGAGCGCGGAGAGATTTTCAGCAAGCTGGTCCTTGTACTGAGGCGCATCCGCCACGAGGACCTTCTTTACCCCCCCGACAGCCGCGGCTGCCCGTGCCACCGCTCCACAGCCGGACCCCGCAACGAGCACCGCGATGTCGCCGCCGATCCTGAGCGCGGCGGCGACGGTGTTCAGCGTCGCGGGCTTCAGCGAAGCGTTGTCGTGCTCGGCGATGACGAGCACGCTCACGAGATCACCTTCGCTTCGTTCTTCAGTTTCTGGACCAGCGTCTTCACGTCCGGCACCTTGGTCCCGGCCTTGCGCTTGGGCGGCTCTTCCACCTTGAGCGTCTTCAGGCGGGGCGAGACGTCCACACCGAGCGCGTCCGGCTTCAGCGTCTCGAGCGGCTTCTTCTTCGCCTTCATGATGTTCGGCAATGTCACGTAGCGCGGCTCGTTCAGGCGCAGGTCGCTCGTCACTACCGCGGGCAGCTTCACCCATATCGTTTCCAGGCCACCGTCGACCTCGCGGGTAACGTTGGCCTTGCCGTCAGCGACCTTCACCTTTGACGCGAACGTCGCCTGCGGCCAGCCGAGCAGCGCGGCGAGCATCTGCCCCGTCTGGTTGCAGTCGTCGTCAATCGCCTGCTTGCCGAGAATGACGAGCCCGGGGTTTTCCTTTTGGGCGATCGCGCGCAGCAGCTTCGCTACCGCGAGCGGCTGAAGATCAACGTCGGTCTCGATCAGGATCGCGCGGTCGGCGCCGAGCGCGAGGGCAGTTCGCAAAGTCTCCTGGCACGCCGCCACACCGCACGAGACCGCGACGATCTCGGTCACAACGCCTGCTTCCTTCATGCGGATAGCCTCTTCGACAGCAATCTCGTCGAACGGATTCATGGACATCTTGACGTTGGCCGTCTCGACGCCGGTGCCGTCAGCCCGGACGCGGACCTTGACGTTGAAATCGACGACGCGCTTGACCGGAACCAGTATTTTCATTCACGTCCTCTTCGGAAAAACACACGGATTATAATCGGCCTGACCCGAGCCGTCCCATGCCACGCCCCCTCTCACACATCCGCGTCCTCGACCTGTCGCGCATTCTCGCCGGTCCATGGGCGACGCAGAACCTCGCGGACCTCGGCGCCGAGGTGATCAAGATCGAGCGGCCGGGCGCCGGAGACGATACGCGCGACTGGGGCCCGCCTTTCCTCAAGAACACGGAGGGAAGGGAAACGCGGGAATCCGCCTACTACCTTTCAGTCAACCGCGCCAAGAAATCGGTGACGCTCGACATTTCGACCCCCGACGGCGGGCGCATCGCCCGGGAGCTGGCGGCCAGATCGGACGTGCTGATTGAGAACTACAAGGTTGGGGGTCTCGCAAAATACGGACTCGCCTACGACGACGTGAGGAAGGTCAACCCGAGGATCATCTACTGCTCGATCACCGGGTTCGGCCAGACGGGCCCGAACGCGCACCGCCCGGGTTACGATTTCATCTTCCAGGGGATGGGCGGGCTGATGAGCATCACTGGGGAGCGCGACGAGCTGCCCGGCGGCGGCCCGCAGAAGGTCGGGATCGCGATTACCGACGTCCTCGCGGGGATGTACGCGAGTCTCGCCATCACCGCCGCGATCGCTCACCGCGAGCGCACAGGCGACGGCCAGTACATCGATGTCGCGTTGCTCGACACCATCATCGCTTTCGGCGCGAACCAGATTTACAACTATTTCACCTCCGGCGAGGTGCCAAAGCGCTATGGCAATGCGCACGCGAACCTCACGCCCTACGAGGTGTTCGCCACCACCGACGGCCACGTGATACTCGGCTGCGGCAACGACAGCCAGTTCGCGAGCTTCTGCAAGGCGGCGGGGCGGCCCGGGCTCGCCGAGGATGCCCGCTTTCGCACCATGCCCGATCGCATCCGCAACCGCGCCGAGCTGATCCCGCGCGTGCGCGAGATCATGAAAGGGCGAACGAGCAAGGAGTGGATCGCGCGTCTCGAAGCCGCGAACGTGCCCTGTGGCCCGATCAACAGCTACAAGGAAGTGTTCGAGGACCCGCAGGTGCAGCACCGCGGATTGAAGATCGGGATGCCGCACCCGCTCGCCGGCGCGATGGCCGGGATCGCGAGCCCCATGCGCTTTTCCGCGACGCCGGTCACCTACGACATGCCTCCGCCGCTGCTTGGGCAGCATACCCGTGAGGTGCTGTCAGACCTGCTCGGAATGGACGACGTGGAGATCGATAGGTTGAGAAAACGCGGTGCTGTCTGACCGCCGAAGCCCTACAGCGGCTTCTTCAGTCGGTACCCCAACTCGCCGATCACGCCGCGGCGAAAAGTGAGCACGCAGATCACGAAGATCACCCCTTGTGTCACCGTCACCCAGGAGCCAAGCTGGGCCAGATAGTTTTCCATCGCAACAACGATGAAGGCGCCCACGACCGGCCCAAACACGGTGCCGAGCCCTCCGAGCAGGGTCATCAGCACGACCTCCCCGGACATGGTCCAGTGCACATCGGTGAGCGAGGCAAGCTCAAAAACGAGCGCCTTGGTTGCACCCGCTAGGCCGGCAAGCGTCCCCGAGAGGACGTACGCCAGGAGCTTGTAGCGGTTCACGTCGTAGCCAAGCGAAATCGCCCGCGGCTCGTTCTCGCGAATTGCCTTCAGCACCTGGCCGAAGGGCGAGTGCACCGTGCGATGGATGAGGAGAAACCCGCCGAGGAACACCGCGAAGACCAGTGCGTACATCGCCCACACGTTGGAGAGATCGACCAAGCCGAAGAGCCTGCCGCGAGGAACCGCCTGGATGCCGTCCTCACCGCCCGTGAAAGGTGCCTGGAGATAGAAGAAATACATCATCTGCGCCAGTGCGAGCGTGATCATCGCAAAGTAGATTCCCTGCCGGCGGATTGCGATGAGCCCGGTGACCACGCCCAGAAGCGCCGCGGCTGCGGTTCCGGCGAAGATGGCGAATTCGGGGTTGAAACCCCACACCTTCGCCGCGTGCGCCGAAACGTAGCCCGCGGTGCCCAGGAACATCGCATGGCCGAACGATACCAGTCCACCGTAACCGATCAGGAGATTGAACGCACAGGCGAAGAGCGCAAAGCACATGACCTTCATCAGGAATACCGGGTACGCAACGAGCGGGGCGAGCACGAAGATCGCCGCCATTGCAATGAACGCGAGGCGCTGGTGCGCCAGGACCTCGTCTTTCACTTCTGTGTCCCGAACAGTCCGGCCGGCTTGATCATCAGCACGATCGCCATGATGATGAAGATGACCGTGTTCGAGGCCTCGGGATAGAACACCTTAGTAAGACCCTCGATCAGACCCAGCGCGAATCCGGTCACGATCGAACCCATGATCGAACCCATGCCGCCGATCACCACGACCGCGAACACGACGATGATGAGGTCCGCCCCCATGAGCGGGTTCACCTGATAAATGGGAGCCGCCATCACGCCCGCGAACGCGGCGAGCGCGACTCCGAAGCCGTAGGTAAGCGTGATCATGCGCGGCACGTTGACGCCGAAAGCCTGCACGAGCACCGGGTTTTCGGTCGCCGCACGCAGGTATGAGCCAAGCTTCGTCTTCTCGATCACGAACCAGGTGGCGAGGCACACGACGACCGAGGCAAGGATCACCCAGGCGCGGTAATTCGGCAGGAACATGAAGCCGAGATTACGCCCCCCCTCGAGCTCGCGCGGCATCGTATAAGGGATTCCCGAAGTTCCATACTCGTTGCGAAACAGGCCTTGGAGAATGAGCGCGAGACCGAAGGTAAGCAGCAGGCCATAGAGATGGTCGAGCCTGTAGAGCCGCGAAAGCATCAAGCGCTCGATCAGGACGCCGACGAAGCCGACGACGACCGGCGCGATCGCGAGCGACCACCAGTAGCCAAGGCCGAGCTTGGTGAGGAGGAAATACGCGCAGAAGGCGCCCATCATGTACAGGGCACCGTGCGCGAAGTTGATGATATTGAGCAGGCCGAAGATGACGGCAAGCCCGAGCGAAAGCAGAGCGTAGAACGAGCCGTTGATGAGCCCGATCAAGAGCTGCCCGAAGAGCGCCTGTGGGGGTATGCCGAAGAATTCCACTACGGCAGAGTCATTCCGATGTGCCGCAGGCGACGAAGAATCTGCGTCTCGATGCGAAAAGCAGATCCTTCGCTGCGCTCAGGATGACATTCGGGCCCGTGCCCGAATGTCATTTGACCAGCGGGCAACCGCCCTCGTTCAACGGCCGGAAGGCCTGGTCGGCCGGGATCGTCGACCGGATCTTGTAGTAGTCGTAAGGCCCTTTCGATTCGGAGGGCTTCTTCACCTCGACGAGGTAGGCCGGATGGATTTTACGGCCATCGGCGCGAACGCGTCCCTTGCCAAACAACGGATCGTCGGTCGGGAGCTCCTTCATCTTAGCGATTACCTTGGTGCCATCGTCGGTCTTGCCGGCCGCGACCGCCTTCAGGTAGTGCGTGATCGCCGAATATACGCCCGCCTGTACCATTGTCGGGTATTTCCCGCCGTTTGCCGCGGCAAAGCGCCGTGCAAACGCGCGGGTCTGGTCGTTCAGGTCCCAGTAAAAGGTCTCGGTGAAGATAAGACCTTGCGCCTTTTCGAGACCGAGGCCGTGAACGTCGGAGAGGAACACGAGCAGCCCGGCGAGATTCTGTCCGGCTTTCACGATGCCGAACTCCGCCGCCTGCTTGATCGCGTTCGTCGTGTCGCCGCCCGCGTTGGCGAGCCCGATGATCTTGGCTTTGGACGCCTGTGCCTGAAGTAGGAACGAAGAGAAGTCCTGCGCGTTCAGGGGATGGCGAACCTTGCCGAGCACCTTGCCTCCGTTCTTCAGGACCACCGCCTCGGTGTCGCGCTCGAGCGCGAGGCCGAAGGCATAGTCGGCGGTGAGGAAGAACCACGTGTCGCCGCCCGTCTTCACGATGGCCTTGCCGGTGCCGTTGGCGAGCATCCAGGTGTCGTAGGTCCAGTGAATGGTGTTTGGCGAGCAGGCTTTGCCGGTGAGATCCGAGCTCGCCGCCCCGGAAACGAGGAATGCTTTGCCTTTCTCGCGGGTGATCTGGCTGACGGCAAGCGCGACCGAGGAGGTCGGGACGTCCACGATCACGTCCACCTTGTCGACGTCGTACCACTGCCGTGCGATGCTCGAACCAACGTCGGGCTTGTTCAGGTGGTCAGCGGCAACCACCTCCACTTTCAGGCCCTTCTTCGCGGCGCCGAAATCCTCGACTGCCATGCGCGCGGCCACCGTCGATCCCGGCCCGCCGATGTCGGAGTAAAGGCTGGACATGTCGGAGAGCACCCCGATCTTGACGATGCCGTCGGATATTTGCGCCTGGGAGGCGCCTGCGACGAGCGCAAGGGACGCGGCGGCAAACACACTAAGTTTTGAGAACATGGTTACTCCTCTTCTCCGTTGGATTGAATCTTCTTACCCGCTTCACACACCTAGGTACTCGTGCACCTTGCCGAGGTTGGACTCTAGCTCGGCATTCGGGATCATGTCCACCACCCGGCCGTTTTCCATCATGTAGTGCCGGTCGGCGATGCGCGAGGCGAAGCGGAAGTTCTGCTCGACCAGAAGGATCGTGAAGCCCTCGGCCTTGAGCCGCGCGATGGTGCGGCCGATCTGCTGGACGATGACCGGCGCAAGGCCTTCGGTCGGCTCATCGAGCAGAAGCAGCCGGGCGCCTGTGCGCAGGATGCGGCCGATCGCCAGCATCTGCTGCTCACCGCCGGAAAGCTTCGTGCCCTGGCTCATGAGTCTTTGCTTCAGGTTCGGAAACAGCTCGAACACCTGGGCTTCGCTCAGCCCCCCGGAACGCACCGCAGGAGGCAGGAGCAGGTTTTCGCGCACGTTGAGGCTCGCAAAAATGCCTCGCTCCTCCGGGCAGAACGCGATTCCCAGTCGCGCAACGCGGTCGGAAGACATGGCGATCGTTTCGGTACCGCCGAAACGCACCGATCCGCTGCGCCGCGCGACCATACCCATGATCGATTTCAGCGTTGTGGTCTTGCCCGCGCCGTTGCGGCCGAGCAAGGTCACCACCTCCCCGAGCGGGACTTCGAGGCTCACTCCGTGAAGGATGTGAGACTCGCCATACCAGGCGTTGAGGCCCGCTACGGAAAGCAGCAGCTCGCGCGTTTCAGGCATGCTCGGTGCCTAGATAAGCCTGGATCACGCCGGGATCCTTGGATACCGAGGCGTAGTCGCCCTCCGCGATGACCTCGCCCCGCGACAGAACGGTGATGTGATGGGATAAATTGGCGACGACCCCAAGGTTGTGCTCGACCATAAGCACGGTGCGGTCGGTCGCGACCTGCTTGATGAGCGCAGAGATGCGCTCGACGTCTTCATGCGTCATCCCGGCAGTGGGTTCGTCCAGAAGCATCATTTCGGGGTCGAGAGCGAGCGTCGTGGCGATCTCGAGCGCCCGCTTGCGCCCGTAAGGGAGCTCGACGGCGATCGCATCCTCGAAAGCCGACAGACCGACCGCGCCGAGGAGCGCTCGGGCTCGCGAATCAAGCCCGCGCAGCACGCGGTCGGCCCGCCAGAAGTCGAACGAGTGGCCTCGTTTCCTCTGCAGGGCAATGCGCACGTTCTCGAGCACGCTGAGGTGCGGAAAGACCGCCGAGATCTGGAACGAGCGCGCAAGCCCCATGCGTGCGATCGTCGCGGGACTGGAGCCGGTGATGTCCCGGCCCTTGTAGAGAATGCGCCCGCGACTGGGCGCAAGGAAATGCGTTAGCAGGTTGAAGCAGGTTGTCTTGCCCGCCCCGTTCGGGCCGATAAGCGCATGAATGCGGCCCCGACGGACCTTCAGGTTCACCTCGTTGACAGCGACAAAGCCCCTGAACTCCTTGGTCAGGCCGCGCGTCTCGAGAATGTAGTCTTCTGCCATTTCCCTACCGTCGTGAGCTGAGCGCAGCGAAGGACTCGGAAGAACAGTCTTCAGGGTGTTCGCTCAGAGCGGCATCTACTTCCCGTGCCAAACCGGACTGCGTTTCCCGAGGAAAGCGTCGATGCCTTCCGCCGCATCCTCGAGCATCATGTTGCAGGCCATTCCCTCCGAGGCGAGGGAATAGGCATCCGCCAGTCCCCGCTCCACCTGCCCGTAGAAAAATTGCTTACCCATCTTCACTACAGCGCCGCTGTGTGCGAGGATCTTCTGCGCGAGCCTGCCCAATTCGGTGTCGAGTTCGCCAGGCGGTACAACGCGGTTCACCAGTCCCCACGCCAGCGCGGTCTTCGCGTCGATCAAGTCCCCGGTAAAGAGCATTTCGAGGGCGTGCTTGCGCGCGAGGTTGCGCGCGACGCCCACTCCCGGAGTCGTGCAGAAAATGCCACTCTTGATTCCGGGAAGTGCAAAGCGTGACTCGTCGCTGGCCACGGCGAGATCGCACATGGAGACGAGCTGGCAGCCGGCGGCAACCGCGACACCCTGCACGCGCGCGATCACGGGCTGGGGCAGGCGAACCAGCGAGAGCATCATCTTGCTGCATTGCTCGAAAAGCGACTTCTGCCATGCCTTGTCCGGATGACCGCGCATCTCCTTCAGATCGTGGCCCGCGCAGAAGTGTTTGCCCGCGCCGGCAAGCACCACCACGCGCGCCGATGCGTCTTTCGCCAACGCGTCGAGTTCTCTCTGCAGCGCGGACAGCATCGCGCTCGACAACGGGTTCATGCGATCGCCGCGGTTCATGGTAAGCGTCGCAACGCCGTCCCGGTCCCCACGCAGGACGTAAGGCGCTTCGACTTCGGTCTTGCCTGGTGCGTTCATGGCGGATTCTCCTACTCGATAGCTTCGACCGACTTGGCTTGCTGTCGCAGCACAAACTTCTGGATCTTGCCGGTGGAAGTCTTCGGCAAGGCGCCGAACACCACCGCGCGCGGCACCTTGAAGCGCGCGAGTTGCGCACGGCAGTGCTCGATCAGCTGCTGCTCGGTCACCTGGGCGCCGGGCTTCACTTCGACGAAGGCGCAAGGCGTCTCGCCCCATTTGGGATCGGGCTTCGCCACCACCGCCGCAGCGAGCACCGCCGGATGCCGGTAGAGCACGTCCTCGACCTCTAGCGAGGAGATGTTCTCGCCGCCGGAGATGATGATGTCCTTGGAACGATCCTTGATCTTGACGTAGCCGTCTGGCTGCATCACCGCGAGATCCCCCGAATGGAACCAGCCTCCGGCGAAGGCTTCTTCGGTCGCCTTGCGGTTCTTGAGATAGCCCTTCATGGTGATATTGCCGCGGAACATGATCTCGCCCATGGTCTCGCCGTCCGCGGGCACCGGGCGCATGGTCTGCGGATCCATCACGGTCAGCCCCTCTTCCATCAGGTAGCGCACGCCCTGGCGGCCGTTCCTTTCGGTGCGCTTGCTGATGTCGAGGCTCTTCCACTCCTCGTGCTTTGCGCACACCGTGGCCGGGCCGTACACTTCGGTCAGTCCGTACACGTGCGTGAGATCCCAGCCCATGCGCTCCATGCCCTCGATCATCGCCGCGGGCGGCGCGGCGGCTGCCACCATGGCGAACACCTTATGGCGGATGCCTTCGCGCAGCTTGGGGTCGGAGTTGATGAGAGTGGAGTGCACGATCGGCGCGCCGCAGTAGTGCGTCACGCCGTGCTTGCGGATCGCGTCGAAGATTAGTTGCGCGTCCACTTTGCGCAGGCACACGTTGGTGCCTGCGTTGGCCGCCATGGTCCAGGGGAAGCACCAGCCGTTGCAGTGGAACATGGGCAGGGTCCACAGGTACACCGCGTGGTGCGGCATGGCCCAGGTGATGATGTTGCAGATGGCGTTCAGATACGCGCCGCGGTGGTGGTAGACAACGCCCTTGGGGTTGCCGGTCGTTCCGGAAGTGTAGTTGAGGGCGATCGCGTCCCATTCATCCGCCGGCGGCTGCCAGGCGAATTCCGGATCGCCCCCGGACAGGAAGGCCTCGTACTCGACCGAGCCGATGCGCTTGCCCGTGCCTGAGTATTCGTGATCGTCCACATCGATGACGAAGGGCTTCGCCTTGGCGATTGCAAGCGCCTTCTCCATCGTCGCGGAGAACTCGCGGTCGGCGATGAGCGCCTTCGCCCCGCCATGATCGAGCATGAACGCGATCGTCTCGGCATCCAAGCGCGTGTTCAGGGCATTCAGCGCGGCGCCGGTCATCGGCACGCCGAAGTGGCACTCGTACATCTCCGGTGTGTTGGCGAGCATCGCGGCGACCGTGTCACCCTCGCCGATGCCCCGGTCAGACAAAGCTGAGGCCAGCCGGCGGCAGCGCACATAGGTCTCCGCCCAGTTGTAGCTGCGCGCGCCGTGAACCACCGCGACCCGTGAGGGATAGACGGAGGCCGAGCGCTCGATGAAGCCGAGGGGCGTCAGCGGAGCATGGTTCGCCGCGCTCTTTTCCAGATCGATGCCGTACGGATTGACCCCGCCTGCCATCGCCGACCTCTTCCTCCGGGAACGTTCCCTTGCCCAGCCGAGCTTCGCCGCCTCGCGGCACGACTCACACTTCCTCAGACCTTCCCCGATCGCGATCCGCCGTGCATTTTCGCACAGTCAAACAGGCTGGTGCACCGGCTCGGGCGCCTCTCGGCGCCGCCATACGCAACGGCCCTTGCTCTCCGCATCGATATCGGCCAGCACCCGCTCGTGCTCGGCCAGCTCTTCTGCACTGGGCGCTACGACGATGAGCGCCGGCCGGCCGCCTCGCACAGTATCCCCTTCCAAGTCCGGTCCGGCACGCGGGCGCTCGAGCTCGATCGCCAGGCTGTCCTGCCCTCGAGTCATGGCCAGATAGACCTCCGCGAGCAGCGAGGCGTCGAGCAGCGCCCCGTGCAACGTGCGGTGGGCATGGTCGACCTGGTAGCGCTCGCACAAGGCATCCAGCGAGTTTTTCCGGCCTGGATGCAGCTCCCTGGCAACTTTGAGCGTGTCGATGATCCGGACGTCATGCCGCTCCAGGATCTCCAGGCCGCACTTCCTAAGTTCTGCGTCCAAGAACTCGACGTCGAACGTTGCATTGTGGATCACGAGTTCCGCCCCGCGGATGAAATCGAGGAACTCCGCTGCCAAATCGCCGAACCTGGGCTTGTCCTCGAGGAATTCGTCGCTAATCCCGTGCACCGCGAGCGCGCCCGCTTCGCTCTTGCGCTCGGGATTGAAGTAGTGGTGCCAGTGTCGCTCGGTCACGCGCCGGTTGAGTATTTCGATGCAGCCGATTTCGATGATCCGATCGCCCAGCTTCGCGTTGAGACCCGTGGTCTCGGTATCGAGCACTATGGTGCGCACGGCGCCTCAGCTCAATGAATCGACACCGCGGTTGGCAAGCTCATCCGCGCGCTCGTTCTCCGCATGCCCTGCGTGACCCCTCACCCAGTGCCACTTTACGCGGTGAACGCCCGCGAGCTGTTCGAGTTCGCGCCACAGGTCGGCGTTCTTCACGGGTTTCTTGTCGGCCGTGCGCCAGCCCCGCCGCTTCCACTCCGGCAGCCATTCGCTGATCCCCTTCTGCACGTATTGCGAATCGGTGTAGACCTCGACCTGATGCGAACCCTCCAGCGCCTCCAGCGCACGAATCACGGCGGTAAGCTCCATCCGGTTGTTTGTCGTCAGCACCTCCCCCCCGAACAGCTCTCTTTCATTCCCATCCGCCTGCAGGACGACGCCCCAGCCGCCCGGACCTGGATTGCCTTTGCAGGCGCCGTCTGCGTAGATCCTCACGACTTCAGGGTCGCTCATGCTTTTCCGCATGCAATCCGTTCTCCCTTTGAGTGACCGGAGACAAAGCCTTCTTGGCCGCGCGTTTGTCGCGCCACGCCGGGACGACCAGCCGCATGCCCAGGTTGCGCTTCACGGCGCGAACGACGTATACGCCCCCGCAAATCGGCCACCAGCGGTCACCCGCCTTTTCCATGAAAGCGAAACGCTCCAGCCAGCGCCTCTTAGAAAAAGGCGGCGCATAGCATCCAAATCGCCCACCGTTCAGTTCGAAACCGAGCAGCGACAGCCAATCCTTCAGACGCAGCAAACCGATGAACTTTCCGCGCCATGGAAACTGGCTGCGCTCCCACCCGAGGGCGCGCGCGGCACCCCACAAGGAAAGCGGATTGAATCCGGAGATAACGATGCTGCCTTCGGGAATCAGGACGCGTTCGGCTTCACGCAGGATAGCGTGCGGCTGAGCGCTGAACTCAAGGACGTGGGGCAGCACCAGCACGTCCACGCTTTGCGACGCGAGGGGCAAGCGCATGGGCTCCGTGCGCAGGCCACAGGCGGGCTCAAGGCCGGCGCGAACCTTGAGCGGAATGCGCGATTCGCGAAGAAAATCCAGATCCGGTAGCCCGACTTGCACGGCATTGAAGCCAAACACGTCCTCGACCGCCGCGTCGAACTGGGCCCGCTCCCAGGCCAGCACGTATTCCCCTCTTGGCGTGGAAAACCACTCTGATAGCATGGCAGGGTTCGGCACTTGCACGGTTAAGGAGGGCGGTGCCCCATGATCGAAGTCGTTCCGCTAAGAGCCTTCAAGGACAATTACGTGTGGACACTGCGCGTTTCCGGTGTCGCTGCCGTCGTTGACCCGGGTGACGCGCCGCCGGTGCTGGATTATCTCGCGTCTGAAGACCTGCGGCTCGTTGCGATTCTTGCCACGCATCACCATCAGGATCATGTCGGAGGAATCGCCGAGCTTCTTCACAAATACCCGGTTCCGGTATACGGCCCGCGCGGCGAACCGATCGCAACGCTTACGCATCCGGTTGGCGGCGGAGACAGGATCACCTTGGAGGAACTGGAGGTGTCGTTTGAGGTGCTGGACATTCCCGGACACACCCGCGCACACATTGCCTATTATGGGGCAAACATGCTGTTCTGTGGCGACACGCTGTTTGCCTGCGGCTGCGGACGTGTGTTCGAAGGCACGCCACAGCAGCTCCACGCGTCGCTGGAGAGACTCATGGCGCTGCCCGATGAGACGGAAGTCTATTGCGGACACGAATACACGCTCGCCAACATCGCCTTCGCCAAGGCCGTTGAGCCGGACAACGCTGCTCTGCTCGAGCGCGAAGCGAGCGACGCTCGACTGCGGCGCGAGAACAGGCCGAC
>Ga0187773_10000117_pt1 | contig 34403 bp, 35 predicted proteins | sample 0216_BV02_MP05_1_FD_133133 | JGI IMG/M metagenome (GOLD analysis project Ga0187773, IMG submission 133133) | Tropical peat soil microbial communities from peatlands in Department of Meta, Colombia - 0216_BV02_MP05_10_MG | ecosystem: Environmental > Terrestrial > Soil > Wetlands > Peat | place...
ATTTGGTGACGATTCTGCTTCCATACGAGCTTTCGGTCTGGATATTGTCACCCATCTTTGCGACGAACTTCTATCGAGCGGTGCACCCGGCCTTCATTTCTACACCTTGAACCAAGCCGGCCTCAGCACCACGATCTGGCAACGCTTGGGTTTGTAACACCTGCCGCATGCGGCATTTCTTTAAAGATTCCCTCAACATCATTGCGCTGGCTATGCTGTTGGCCATTGCAATCGAGTTTTTCGGAATGCACGCTTTTCTTTCTCTAGACAATCGCGTTTCCGATTTTTTGGTAAGAAAGAAAGCCCACTCTCTCAACCCCGATCCCGATATCGTGATCGTGGACATCGATAATTACAGCGTGGCGGGAATGGTTTCTGAGGTCGGCAGGTGGCCATGGCCAAGGTCGGTACACGGCGAACTGGTTGCGTATATAGAAAACAAACAGCCCAAAGCTATCGTTTTTGACATTCTGTTCTCCGAACCCGACAAAGAGCATCGTCAACTTGACGAGCTTTTCAATGAGAAATTGCGTGCGACCCAAAACGTATATTTTCCTATTCTGCACCTCGAACAGAAAGACGAGAGCCAGGGAGTAGATTTGAAATCAATTGCAAAAATGCTGGGTTTGAAACAGACCTCCGAGGCCGACCTGGATGCGCGTGCGGTCCTGCTCCTCCCACAGGCCGTAGAAAAAACCAATTGGCGTGTCGGAACCATCAATTTCCGCGAGGATAGGGACGGCATTGGTCGCGACTATGATCTTTACATACCGGCGCATGGCTGGCGCATCCCGTCGCTGCCTGCCCGCGTGGCAGCTGATTTGGGTTACTCCGTGCCAGATTCCCAGAGCATTATTCTTGGCTGGCGGTTCGGCGATACCCCGGCCAATCATTTCCCCTACCGTCACATTTCTTACAAGGATGTATGGGACGATGCCGGCAGGCAAACCCCGCAGCGCGATCCACATGAATTCAAGAACAAAATCGTGATCATTGGCGCTACTGCGAGTGGCATGCACGACCTGCGGGCTACGCCGGTATCCAGTCTTTACCCGGGAGTGGACATCGTCGCCACCGCGATCGATAACCTGAAGAACCGCAGCTACATGAAGCGCGCGCCGAACGCGATACCGGCATTGATCGCCGCGCTGCTGGTGCTCGCCCTGTTTGCCGGGTTTCGGGTGCAGCCGAGCCTGCTTCGAACCGGTGCCCTGCTCGCCATCGTGTCGGTAATCATCCTCGGTGCCGCTTACTTCGCGGTCGGTAACCAGTACCTGCTTCCTGTTTTTTCTCCCCTCGCGTTTGCATGGATTTTTTATTTCGCCGCCGCCCTTTATTCGTATCTCAAGGAGCGCAAGGCGCGCGAGCAGGCAGTGCACTTGTTCAGTCGCTTTCTGGATCCGCATGTCGTGAAACAACTGGTAGACCGGGGTCAAACCGTGGAATCACTGAGCGGCCAAATGCGCGACGTCAGCGTGCTTTTTTCCGACATTCGCGATTTTACCGCCTTTTGCGAAACTCACCCTCCCCAGGAAATCGTGGCGCTTCTGAACAGTTATTTCAGCCGGCAAGTGGGGGTCATATTCCGCCACGGCGGTACTCTGGACAAGTTCATCGGGGATGCCATTATGGCATTTTGGGGCGCGCCTCTCGATGACCCTGAACACGCCAAGCACGCGATTGAAGCAGCACTGGAGATGAGCGAGGTGCTGGAACAGCTTAAGGTCGAGCTCCAGTTGGGCGCAGGCTTCGACATCGGCATCGGTATCCACAGCGGGCCCGCGGTCGTGGGTTTCATCGGCTCCGAGCAAAAGCTGGAATTCACCGTCATCGGCGATACCGTTAATCTGGCGAGCCGCATCGAAGGGCTCACCAAGGGCTTGAGCCGGATTCTGATTTCGGGCGACACCGCGAGGCGCGCGAAACACGCGTTTGACTTTATCGACCACGGAATTTATAAAGTCAAGGGTCGGCTACAGGAAGTCAATCTGTTCGAGCCCAGGAAAAAAATGCATTGATGGGTACGCCGTGCGGGCTGCGCTGGTAATCTTTATATTTCTGCAGGTTGGGATGGCTTGTGCCGCAGATTACGGCTACACGTTGACGAGCACCGAACTTAAGGACGCGCCTTTCACCGATGCCAAGACGCTCGCCACTCTGCCCGAACAAACCAAAGTGGAAATTATTTTGCGTCAAGGCGCGTGGTGGCAAGTAAAAAAGGAGCAAACAGGCTGGGTGCGCCTGCTCAGCCTGCGCGTTGGTGAAGGAAAGGCTGCAGTCGGAGACAGTGGCCTCAAGTCGCTCGTGAACGTCGGTCTTGGGCGCGGTGCCGATACCGGGCTCACGATAGCGACCGGGGTTAGAGGACTTTCCGATGCTGACTTGAAAAATGCACATCCCAATCCGCGGGAACTACAAAAACTTCGCAATATGGCTGTCCCACCCGCGGAGGCGCAGAAATTCGCCTCCAACGCGAAGCTCAACGCGCAGCAAATCAATTACCTGCCCGAACCAGCGGCAACACCGGCAGCGGGATCGGGCAATCCGGCGATGTTTGGGGGCGGTCGATGAGAAGAGTCATCATCGTGCTGCTGCCTCTCGGTGTGCCAATTCAGGCACAGGCATTTCAGTTGGATATAGGAAAAGTCAAGGATTTGGTAACCCATGCCGGCCAGCTTCGCGACGTCAGTGAAAAAGAAGAAGTGGAGATCGGCTCAGGCATTTCATCGAACCTGCTGGGCGCGGCGCCGCTTGTGCCGGACGCAAATGTGCAGAAATACGTGAACCTGATCGGTAGCTGGGTCGCGCAGCAGAGCGAGCGCTCGAATCTGGAATGGCATTTCGGCGTGCTTGATACCAATGATGTGAACGCATTCGCCACGCCCGGCGGTTACGTGTTCATCACCAAGGGTCTGCTTTTGAAAATGCAAACCGAGGCAGAACTCGCTGGCGTTTTGGGACACGAGATTGGACACGTGCTGAAAAAACACCATCTCAAGGCCATCGAGAAAAATGCGCAAGTGGGCTTGTTTGCCGACGCGCTTTCAATAGCCGCCCAAAGTGGCAAGAACACCGCGGCGTTTACTAAAGTCGTGGGCATAGGCACCGAGCTGTACGCGCGCGGACTTGACAAGGAAGATGAATTTGAAGCGGACCGTATCGGCGTGGTGCTCGCCGCGCGCGCGGGTTACGATCCCTACGGGCTGCCGCTGGTATTACAGACTCTGGCAAATCTGAATCCGCAGGACAGCTCGCTGGCACTCATGTTCAAGACTCATCCTGCGCCCACGGCGCGCCTCGAAGCACTGGGCAAGGAGATGACGGTTCTGGACAGGTATGCCGCGCAGCCGGAGTTAGCAACCCGCTTTGTGAAAACCCTCGACTCCAAGCAGGAAATTAAGAAGTGAACTCTCGTCAACCCGTGTGAATCACTATAACGAAGATGCGCGCTGCGCGCCCCCAAGACCTTGGTCTGACAAAAACCGAGTACGCCATTCTCAAGCGGCTTTCGACACCGCACAGAATTCAGAATTTTGTCAGTGCGCTTCGGGCAAATTTTGAGCGCAACGGGGAGACCTGTCTTTCAGTACGGCAAGTGCTACGGCAACGGCACGCCCACTGCATCGAGGGAGCGATGGTTGCGGCGTGCGCCCTGTGGATTCACGGCGAATCGCCAATCTTGCTGGACCTAAAGGCCACACGTGATTTCGACCACGTTGTCGCCCTGTTTCGCCGCGGCGGTTGCTGGGGTGCGATTTCAAAGTCAAATCATGTCCAACTGCGCTACCGTAATCCCGTCTATAAGACGCTGCGCGAGCTTTCCATGTCCTACTTTCATGAGTACGCGAACAAGAAAGGCCAGTTGACACTGCGCAGCTATTCCCGCGCCTTTGATCTGCGCAAGGTGGACCCAAAAATTTGGGTAACCAATGGCAGTAATTGCTGGGATATTCCGGGTATGCTGGACGAAATCCGCCATTACCCGCTGGTGACAAGAAAGCAAGTGCGTTTACTGTACCGGCGCGATGCGATGGAGCGCAAGGCCGGAAACCTGCTGGAGTATCCAGCGCCGCGGCGCAAGTAGCTCCTAACACAACGAAGCAAAATTGATCCTCTCTATTTGAGAGGCGCAGGCATGGCAGACGAATGATGATCCACGATCAGCCATTTTTTCCCTTTCTTCACATAGGTAAAACTGTAGCGTGCGGGTAGAGACTTGGCTTCGCCGTCTTTTACATAAGAAAACGTGTAGTAGCCGGTGTTGATGGCGGTGTTGCCGTACACCCGAATTAACTGGTCTCCAAAACTGACCTTGTGCTCCGGGAGCGCCGCGAAGGCTTTCACAAAATAATCCCGAATCGCTTCCGGATCGTCCCGCCGTTTGGGCGACAGCGTTCCCCACAGCACGGCATTCTTGTCGTAGAGAGCAAGAATCTTGTCGGGGTTATCATCCGTGAAGGCAACCGCCCATCTTGCGGTGGCGGCTGCAACCTCGTCCTTGGGCCCAGCCCAGGCGGCGGGTGCAGCTACAAACAGAAAAAGCAACAACATGGAATAGAGACGACGTTTCATGATTAATCTCCTTAGGGTTGACGGCCACGCTCCAGCCGAATTCCGGCTAGTGCAATTTTTTGGGTATATAAACTTTAGCGAACGCAGAGTCAAGAATGTACAGCCAGATAGTTTAAAAATGGGTGCTAATCATCACCTTGGTATTCTGTGAGCAGCGGACGCATCGCGGTAAGCAAATTGGCAAATATTTTGCTATTGGCGGCCTCAAACTGTGCAAGCTTCTGCTTCATTTGCCAACGCTGCATAGGCATGGCAAAACACGCGGGGCAGTTCTCGGCAATTACCGGTAGGCCGCCACTTTTGGCAAAGGCTGCCGTCTGGCGTTCGCGCACATAGACAAAAGGCCGTATCACCCGGAGATCGCCAGCGTCGTTGACATAGTGGGCACGCATGGTGCGCAGTTTTCCGCCGAACATTGCGCTCATCATGAAAGTCTCGGCGAGATCATCCAGATGCTGTGCCAGCGCGAGCACATTATAGCCTTCCCGCCGTGCCGCGCCGTACAGCATGCCGCGCCGCATGCGCGAGCAAAATGCGCAGAAGGAATCGTTGCCCATCTTTTGTTTAGCCAGCTCCAGCATAGGAAAACTTTCATAGAAATAGGGAACTCCCAGCTCGCGCATTAGCACTTTGAGCGGCTCTGGATGATATTCGGGCGACTGCGGATCCACGGTTGCTGCTGCGAGTTCAAATTTCACAGGGGATTTGTTCTTGAGGTACAGCAACACATGCAGCAGCGACAAGCTGTCCTTGCCGCCGGAAAGGCCAAGCAATATACGATCGCCGGCCCGAATCATCGTGTAGTCGGCAATTGCCTGGCCGGCCAGACTTAACAAGGAGCGTGGCGGTTTGATCGGCATAGTTTTCATGCTAATTCTGTAAATTCACAATTGAGGATCTTCGGTCGCGAGTGAAACAAGAAGTTTGGCTTTCGACGAGGCGCGGCGAAGTTGCGCAGCGAAAGCGAGCAGCAAAGAAGTATACAGGCGAAATGCACCGTTTCGCTCATATGTTGATACTCCTGCCTCCATCGACAGCGATGATTTGTCCGGTAATGTAAGGCGCGTCAGCAATCAGGAAATAGACTGCCTTGGCAATGTCCTGAGGCTCGCCAACCCGCTTCAAAAGCGTGGAATTAATGATGCGCTGACGCGATAATTCGTCGGACCAAGCTTCATCTTCCGGCCAGATAATCGCCCCCGGCGCCACTCCGTTCACCCTTACTTCGGGCGCAAGCTCTCGCGCCAGCGAACGCGTCAGGTTCACTAAACCGGCTTTCGCGGTGCTGTACACCACGTAATTTTTCATCGGTCGCTCTGCATGGATGTCCACAATGTTGACGATGCAGCCGTGATTTTTCTTAAGTTGCGTTGCCGCCGCTTGCAGAAGGAACAACGGCGCTTTAAGGTTGGTGCCGATGAGATCGTCCCACGCTTTGTTGTTGATCTCGCCCACCACGGTGGGGAAAAAACTGGAGGCATTGTTGATAACCACATCCAGTTTGCCAAATCGCTTCACGGTGTCGCTTACTAGATTTGGCAGTGTCGCCAGATTCAGAAGATCTGCCTGTATCAGCGCCACTGAATCGGCGCGCTTGAGATTGAGTTCCGCCTGCAAGGCCCGGGCTTCCTTGGTCGAGGCGCGATAATGCACCATGATGCTGGCCCCGTGCTCATGCAGGTACCGGCATATGGCCGCGCCCACTCGCCGCGCTCCCCCGGTGATCAAGACAACTTTGCCTTGCACCCCTTTTCTCCGCTATATTCTGATGGTGCTGAAAGCCCGAATTCTACAGCAATTTCCTGACTATTAGCGTCCCGCAATCTTTCCAGTTCAAGCTCAAGCGATGCCGCAATTGCCACAGCCCAGCCAGCAAGCATTGCTGCGCAGCGAAAGGCTCACCACGAAGATTCGAGAGGAGATTACCGCGCACGGCGGCTGGATTTCCTTTGCCCATTTTATGGAGCTGGCGCTATACGCCCCGGGGCTCGGCTATTACAGCGCAAGCACGGAAAAATTCGGTGCTGCTGGCGACTTTGTCACTGCTCCTGAAATTTCCCCGCTGTTCGCCCAGTGCCTTGCGAGACAAGTTTCGCAAGTGCTGTCGATCACTGAAGGGGACATTCTCGAGCTGGGAGCGGGGACCGGGAAGCTCGCTTGTGATTTGTTGCGCGAGCTGGATGTACAGAACATGGCCCCCGAGCAATATTTTATTCTCGAAGTCAGCGGCGAACTGCAGAGCCGCCAGCGAAATTCAATCGGAGTGCTTCCCAAAACGCTTGCGCAACGCGTGAAATGGATCGACAAGCTACCGCAGCGTTTTGCGGGAATTATGCTGGCAAATGAAGTCTTCGACGCACTTCCTGTGCATATCGTAGCCTGGCGCGGGCAAGGCCTATTCGAGTGCGGGGTCGCAATTGCGGACCGGAAATTCCGCTGGAAAGAGCGCTTGCTTGAAACAGGAGAATTGTTCGACGCGGCATCAAGCCTAAATGTGCCGGTCGATTACCTTAGCGAAATTCATCTTGCCGCGGCTGCCCTGACGCGCAGTCTCGCGGCGCTGCTGGATCGGGGCGTGATTTTGGTACTGGATTACGGATTCGGGGCTTCTGAGTACTATCACTCGCAACGCAACCGCGGCACATTGATGTGCCATTACCGGCACCACGCGCACGACGATCCATTTTACCTTCCGGGGCTACAAGATATTACTTCCCACGTCAATTTCAGCGCGCTTTTGGAGAGCGGCCATGCCCTGCGCTTGCTCGGGTACACGACTCAGGCGCAATTCTTGGTGAACTGCGGCATCACAGAAATCTTGAGCAAAACTGCGCCGGACAGCGCCGCATGCCTTCCTTTAGCTTCGGCGGCACATAAGCTGCTGAGTCCTGCGGAAATGGGTGAGCTATTCAAAGTGCTGGCGCTGGGCCGCGGCGTGTCCGAGCAATTGATCGGGTTTACGAATGGCGACAAAAGCCGCTTATTGTAAGCCAATAGCTCGCCAGCTTTGCTGGGCAAGCATCACCCGTCCATTGCCAGGAATAAATTGTTGAGCGACTCTGCGAGAGTGGGGTGAGCAAAGATTCCTTCTTTGATTTTCGCATAGTGCACGCCACCGATCATTGCCATCTCTAGCACTGCCATGATTTCCCCGCCCTCGACGCCCAATACAGTGCAGCCGAGAATTCGCCCAGTATCAGCGTCAACTATAGCTTTCATGAAGCCGCGCGTTTCTCCCATTTCTATCGCCCGCGCGACGTACGTCATCGGCAGCTTGGCTACACGATATTTGCGCTTCTGCACCCGCGCTTGGGTTTCGTTAAGCCCCACGCTTGCCAGTTGCGGATCGATGAACATGGTGTTCGGCACGAGTCGCCCGTCTACTGTGGCATTTCCGTTTTCCAGCCAGTTCGCTCGCAAAATGCGGAAGTCATCGTAGGAAATATGCGTGAACGCGGGGCCGCCTTTCACGTCCCCGATGGCATAAATGCCCGGAACATTGGTTTCCAGCTTGTTGTTGACCCTGATAAAACCCAGCTTGTCGATCTCGACACCCGCCGCCGCAAGATTCAAATCTGCCGTTCGGGGCACACGGCCCAGCGCCGCAAGTAAGTGCGAACCTGTGATTCTTTGTTCACCGACAGGCGTCTTGACAGTGACTTCGACCAACCCATTCGGCTGCCGGGCAATACCTAGGACTTGCGCACTAAGCAAAATCTCGATGCCGTCCTCGCGCAGGATCTTTTGGACTTCCTCCGATATATCCGGGTCTTCGCGGTTGATCAGACGGTCGTCACGATGAATAATGCTGACGCGGCTGCCGAAGCGGCGAAACATCTGCGCGAACTCTAACCCGATATAGCTTCCACCCAGCACCAGCAGATGCTCGGGCAATACTTGGAGCTCCATGATGCTGGATGAATTTAGCGGCTGAGCTTCGCGCAATCCGGGCAGCGGCGGCAAAGCTGGACTACCGCCGGTATTGATGACGATTTTATCCGCGGTCATTTCCCTGGATCCGCCGGCGTTTAACCGCACCTCTACGGTATGGGGATTCTTGAACTGCGCCACACCGAAAATGAGTTCGAGACTGGGCGTGCCCTGCAGCCTGTCCTGTCCGCCCTTGCGGAAACTTTCCACTATGCCTTGCTTGCGGGCGTAAACCTTGGCCATGTCCACGCTCACTTCCCCCAAGTTAACTCCGTACCTCGCGGCCTGTCGGGCCAGATAGGCGATGCGAGCACTCGCTACCATGGTCTTGGTCGGAGTGCAGCCAACATTCACGCAGGTGCCGCCCACATGTTCGCGTTCGATCACTGCGGTCTTCCAGCCGGCATTAGCGAGTGTTATTGCAAGAGGCTTGCCGGATTGTCCAGTGCCGATAATGATGGCGTCGTACGGCTTGATTGACGGCATGGATCTCCTCCCCCTGAGGAAAACTGGTGTCATCTCAGATTAGCACAATATAATCACAAGGACTCGCGCCGGTCATACCGGGAATGCATGCACAATGAACCTGCGCCTTTGCTATTTATTTTTCGCCGTGCTGCTGCTTGCGGTTAGCCAAGCAACCGCCATCGAGCAATCAAGAGACAGCAGTGTTGCAGCCACCAAGTGGTCGCAAGGCCCGTATGGCTTGATGCTGCGCAGGGTCCTTCCGCCCGGGCCGGATCCGAAGGATTTGCCCGAGCCGGATTCTGCCGGCGCACAGGCGCTAAACCGCTACTGCGTGCAATGCCATAACTTGCCGAGCCCCTATATGCACACAGCTGAAAGGTGGCGGATTGTAGTGGAGCGCATGGACCGGCGAATGCGGGGCGAAGGCAATCTGGGCAAGCTGATGAAAGAATTGATGGAAGGCTTACAGGCGCCGCAGCAGCAGGAACTCGATTCCCTGCTCGCGTACTTAGGTAAACACGGGCAGAAAGCGATTGACCCGGCGCAGTATCCGGACCTCAAGTCCACGGTCTCCGGTCAGACCTTCGGTGAAGCCTGCGTCCAATGTCATGAACTGCCTGATCCCCAGAGGCATACTGCGAAGGAGTGGCCACAGGTGGTGGAGCGAATGCAAAAAAACATGGCGTGGGTCGGGGTCATCAAGAGCAACACCCGAAATCCGCATGAACTCAAGGTCGAGGATATTCTTGATTTCCTGGAACGCCACAGCAGGGCAAACTGACGGTCCTTTCAGCTCGCTGCTGATTTCGATGCCGGCAAAATGCTTCTGCTCTTATCAGGATATCTTTGGCACCGCCATGCCCCGCCGCACCGCAGGTCGCGCCCCAACGATATCAAACCAGCGTCTTACACTCGGATAATTTTCGAGACTGATTTTGTGCCATTCAAAGCGCGCCACCCAAGGAAAAGTCGCAATGTCCGCAACCGAGTATTGGCCTGCAAGATATTCGTGCTGGGCAAGATGACGCTGCAGCACTTCGTATAGGCGAACCGTTTCCGCGCTAAACCGCTCGATGGCATAAGGCACCGGTTGCGGCGCGAAACGCAGAAAATGGTGCGCTTGACCGAAAATTGGGCCGACATTGCCCATCTGGAACATAAGCCACTGCAACATTTCGTAACGAGCCGGCGCGGTGTCGGGCAGGAACTTGCCGGTTTTTTCCGCAAGGTAGATCAGAATGGCCCCGGACTCGAACACCTTGAATGGCGCGCCGTTGGGTCCTTCGTCGTCAACGATTGCGGGTATTTTGCCATACGGCGAGATTGCGACGTACTCCGGCCTGAATTGTTCTCCCTTGCTCAGATCGATGGCGTGCACACGGTAGGGGAGTCCGGTTTCTTCCAACATGATGGAAATCTTGCGGCCGTTGGGGGTGGACCAGGTGTAGAGATCAATCATTCGTGATCCTGCGCTGGGCTGGATTCCTGTTTCAGAAATTGCAACGCCGGAGCGTGACGCCCCCGGCGCTACTATGCTCGTTTCGTCAATTGGGCTGGGGACTCGTCGACTGCTTTTTTTCGCGCTTGGCCTTCATGTAATTGTGGATTTCCTCGAGCGAGACGGTTCCATCCTTGTCGACGTCTATGGCATCGAAGTTTTGATACACATGCGGCATGGCTTTGGCTTCCTCCTTGGTTAGCGTGCCGTCGTGGTCCTTGTCGGCTTTCATGAATTGTTCTTTGCCTCGCTCATGGGTGGTTTTTTTATGGGTTTTTTGGTAGGCCCGAATCTCATCCATGGAAACGCTGCCGTCTTTGTCGGTATCCATGGCATCGAAGTTTTTGTACACAAATGGCAGCGCTTTGGCTTCATCTTTGGTGAGCGTACCGTCGTGGTCCTTGTCGGCTTTCTTAAACTGATCCTCCAGGCGGTAGTGCTTTTCGCCGGAAGGACTCGTGGAATCGGCGAGTGCATATGTGGAAGCCAGCAACAGCAAAACAAACAACGTGGATTTCAGCATGGTGTTCTCCTTGGAATTTAAAAACATTTGATCGCCTCCTCAAATCCGATGGTGATTTACGCGGCACTCTGGAGGTGCCTTTTAACTGCCGCAATTCGCGCCGCGCGCACTTTGGCGGCGATCTGCGCAGGTTTGTGGAGCTGCCTGGCTATTGCGCCCGCATTCACGCTCTGCGCGGCTCGCAGAGCGTTTTGCAGGATTTCGGCCTGAGGAAAAGGCTGGTTCTCAAATCCCGGACGTCCGTGAAAATCGCTGCCGCATGTTTCAAGAAATTCAACAAAACGCTTTGGCTTGCGGAAAGCGTCCAGCGCCTGAAGCAAACGGACCAGGGTCGCAGGCCTGAGTTCCCGCGCGCGCTGCGCTTCGCCATGATATCTGGCGGCGAGAAGCGCCAGGTCACGGCAGTCGGCTGGGACCTTGATGCGCTTGCAGAGAGCTTTCACGAGCTCCACGCTGCTCGCCTCATGGCCGGGGTGATGAGGCCACTTGATGCGCGGCGTCGCACCCTTGCCGACATCATGAACGAGCGCGGCAAAACGCACCGGCAGGGAAAAATTCTTTGACGCGGCATAGTCAATGACCAGCATGATATGCACGCCGGTGTCAATCTCCGGATGATATTCTGGAGGCTGCGGCACGCCGAACAAGGCGTCGAGCTCCGGTAAAATTTTATTGAGCGAGCCGCTGCGCCGCAGGACTTCAAACATGCGCGAGGGTTTGATCTCCATCAGCCCTTTTGCCAACTCCTGCCATACCCGTTCCGCAACCAGTGCGTCCACTTCGCCGTTTTGCGCCATTTGATGCATCAGTTCCAGCGTCTCGTCGGCGACGTCAAATCCAAAGCGCGCCGCAAAGCGTGCCACCCGCAAAATTCGCACCGGATCTTCGGCAAAAGCCGGGCTGACATGACGTAGAATGCCGGCCCTGAGGTCTTTCACGCCCCCGTACGGATCTATGATTTTTCCACTTTCGTCTTTGGCGATGGCATTGATGGTGAGATCGCGCCGCGCCAAATCGTCCTCCAAGGTGACATCGGGTGCAGCGTGAATTTTGAAACCCTTATAGCCGCGCGCGGTCTTGCGCTCGGTTCGAGCCAGTGCGTATTCCTCATGACTCTTGGGGTGGAGAAATACCGGGAAATCCTTGCCTACCGGTTTGAAGCCCAAGCGCAGCATCTCCTGCGGCGTCGCACCTACCACGACGTAATCGCGATCGGTCACCTTAAGGCCCAGAAGTTCGTCGCGCACCGCGCCGCCGACTTCATAGATTTTCATTGGCGCACGCGAGTCAAGCCGGTTCATGCCTTAGCGGCGCGCCTTGAAACGGAACAGCCGATAGCGGTCGCGCGGCGTGCCGCCGGTCAGGTACGAGGGTGCCGCAGCTTCCAGCGCCGCAGGTTTAAATCCAAAAACTTCGGGAAAGCCGCACTCGCACACGTTGTCGATCGTCATTGAATAATAGTTGTCGCGCGTCATCAGCTTGACGGGCAGGAACTCCATCGCCCATGCCTGCAGGTAGGACAACCTGGCGCTAAGACCGATGATACGGCGTGCGTGCCCTGTAAGCTGTCCCACATATTGCACCAGTTCGCGCAGCGTATACGGCTTCGGCCCGCACAATTCGTAACTTTTGCCGAAAGTCTCCAGCTTGTCGAGACTGAGCACAATGGCACGCGCGACGTCTTCCACGAAAATCGGCTGGAAGCGGGCTTGCGGGCTGGCGAGAAATATCACTGGAAGGTATTTCAAAAGTTTGGCAAACAAGTTGAGAAATTTATCCTCGCGGCCGAATATCACCGAGGCGCGGAACACAGTCAGCGCCGGGCCATGAGCTATCTGTTTGAGGGCCGCTTCCGCTTCGCCTTTGGTGCGCAGGTAATTGCTTGGGCCATTGGGATCCGCTTTGAGCGCGCTCATGTGCACCATGCGCTTCACTCCGAGGCTGGCACAGGCTTTGGCAATTCTCAACGGAAGTTCGACATGTACCCGTTTGAAATCTCCGCGACGCTGCTCATTCAAAATGCCCACCAAGTTGATCGCCGCGTCCATACCGGCGAGCACGCGCTTGAGCTCATCATCGTCGTACCGTTCGGCCTGAACGACGTCTACCGTCGGCAGAACTATGAGTTCTTTGGCCCGCTCGCGGTTGCGAGTCGGCACCCGTACGCGGTATCCGTGCGCCGCGAGCAAGTGCACGACATGCCTCCCCACAAACCCGCTGCCTCCTATGACACAAACATTATTGATCTGCATGGGTGTAATACCAACCAACTCCGCCAGAAACGCTGCTAACTACCTTCCGTCCTGCAGTGCTTGGTTTTGCCAGCGCGGCGGTATCGTGCCAAGCATCGCTTTGAGCGACGGAACTTCTCTGCCAAAGGTGCTGGCGTAATACAAGGTGCTGCTCAAAACGTTTTTCACGTAATCGCGCGTTTCGTTGAGAGGAATGCTTTCCACGTATACCGCACCTTCCATCGGTTGATCCATGCTCCATTGGCGGGCGCGCGTCGGTCCGGCGTTGTAGGCTGCTGTGGCGAGCACCAGCTGGCCTCCGCTGAGATCCAGCATGTGTTTCAAGTAATACGTGCCCAGATTGATGTTGGTGTCCAAGTCATTCACTCGTGAGCGTCGGAAGCCTTTCTCACCCATGCGCGCCGCGACCCAGCGAGCTGTCGCGGGCATGAGTTGCATCAATCCCAATGCGCCGGCGTTGGAACGCGCGGTAATGGTAAAGCGGCTTTCCTGGCGGATGATGCCATACACCCAGGCCTCATCAAGATTGGACTGGTGCACATATCCCTGCATCATCTCCCGGTAGGGGGCGAGATAGCGCATGCTGAAATCATGCAGTTGCACCGTCCGGTTGGCGGTAAAAATTGCCCTTTCATAAAGCCCGTTGCGCCTCGCCACCTCTGCCGCGGCGAGCAACTTCCTGTCATCAAAATCACGAATCGTCCATTGCCATTCCAAATTTCCTTCATATCGCAGTTCCAGGCGATACAAGGCAAGCGCGCGCTGAATACCGGGCAGCTGCTGTATTGCCGACACTTCCGCTTCGCTCGGCCGGTAGCTAATTAGCGGCGCACGATATTCATTCCCCAGCTCCTCTCCCGCCAGTTGTCCGTAATAATGATGCTCGCTGCTCAATGACCGAAAAATCGCGTCCGCTTCAACATTCTTCCCCAAAGCTTTTAGCGCGCGCGCCTTCCAGTAACGCCAGTTGGCCTCACGGCGTTCCAGCGGCGATAAGGCATCGATGCTGGTGAGCATGGCATCCCATTTCTGTACCAATAGGGCGGCGCGCGCTTTCCACGCGAGCTGCTGATCGTTTAGCAGGCCGGTGGAAACTTCGCTATACCAGGAAAGCGCATCGGGATCATGCTTTTGCGCAGCGTTGTAGGCAATCTGTGCCCAAGCATAATCCCGCTCCTGTTCGTTTAGCCGATCCTGCACATCGCGCAAGCGAGCCGCCGCTAGTTGCGGATCGGCGCGCGCCAAGCGATACAGGGCAAATAGTCTGAGTTCACGTCCGGCGCGCGTTTTCAGGTCGTAATCCGGTTTGGCCAGATAACGCTCCGGCCGCTCAGCGATGCTTTTAATGAGCCGGGGATTGGGAGCCTCTTTCGGTGGCAGGTACTGGATGATGCGCTTGGCTGCGCTGAAGTCACCTATTTCCAGGGCCAGCCGCAGGCGTTGCCAGATGTCTTCCTGTCCCAGCACGTCGTGCTTGAACATCGCTTCAAACAGAGGGTAACAGCTGTCCGGCTGAACTTGTGCCGAGAACCATAGCGCCCGCGCTTCCAGCAAGGCGCCATCATCGTTATTATGCTGCCGTCCCTGCAAGGCATAGCAGGTCAACTCGGCGCTTTCGTTGAGAAGCAGGGGAAACTCGGCATTAAATAAATCCCATTGCTCTTTTCTGGCGAGCACCTTGAGCCATTCTGCGCGCAAACGGTCGGCAAGCAGCGTATCGTTGTAACGCAACATGAAAGCCTGCACCGTTTCGGGAGTAGTGGTCTCGAGCCGCGCGCGCAACTGCCAGTAAGCCACGTACGGCTCCAAAACGTAGCCTTGCAGGCGCTTCGCATACTCATCGAGGCGCGGGATATTGCCGACCACGTACGCTTCGCGTGCAGCCAGGAAATCTTCGCCTTGGTCTGCATGCGCGGGCAAGATAGGCCCGAAAGCGACGCAAAGCGCGAACCAGAACCTTCGCATTCCTGTTATATTCCGAGTATCAGATGGTTAAGGATACCACAGCCTCGTTTTTCTAACAGGACGGATTGCAGGGAATGCCCGATGGATGACGCACAACTCAAAGCCTGGCGCAAGCAATTGCGCGCCGAACTGATCGCCAGGCGCTTGGCTGTGAGTCCTGAGGACCGCGCCTCTTGGAACGAAGCTATCGGCGAACACTTGCTGTGCGCGTTTCCGAATTTGGCGAAAGGCGTGGTCGCATTCTGCTGGCCGCACCGGAACGAATTTGATGCGCGTTTCCTGATGCGTGAATTGCGAAAGCGCGGCGCACTTACCGCATTGCCGGTCGTGGTGGCCCCGAAAACGCCGATGATATTTCGCGAATGGCATCCCGGAGTAAAGACCGCCAAAGGCGTATACGACATTCCATTTCCGGTGGAATCTGCTGAATTGGCTCCCGATACCATATTGGTGCCGATGAACGGATTTGACGAACACGGCCATCGCCTCGGCTACGGCGGCGGTTATTTTGACCGCACCTTGGCCAGCTTGAAAAAACATCCTTGTATCATCGGGGTCACCTACGAGCTTGCCAGGATACCAACGATTGAGCCGCAGTCTTACGACATACAGATGGATTACATTGTCACCGAGCGCGGGGTCTACGAGCGAAGCGACGGCAAAATTGAATTGCTCAGTCGCCACGGTCAAAATTCCGAGCCCGGTCAATACAGCTCGCCTCCTTGCTACGCCAAGGAAATTAGCCCTGATTATTTCGGCGGCAAAAAGGATTAGAACGGATTTTTAGCTCAGGAACAATTTGTACGCCGGATTTCTGGATTCGTCCCAATAGGCGTAACCGAGCTTGCCGAGAAAGCGGCGGAATTCCGCCATCTCTTGCGGCGGCACTTGCATTCCCACCAGTACACGCCCGTAATCGGCGCCGTGATTGCGGTAATGAAACAAGCTGATGTTCCAGTCGGAACGCATGCTGTTCAGGAACTTCATCAGTGCCCCAGGCCGTTCCGGAAACTCGAACCGGTAAAGCAACTCATTGTCTGCCAGCGATGCGTGTCCACCGACAAGATGGCGAACATGCAGCTTGGCCATTTCGTTGTCAGAAAAATCCAGGGTGCGCAAGTTATGCCGCTCTAGCATGGCGACCAGTTTCGCGGTCTCCTCGCTATCGTGCACTTGAATGCCGACAAAGATGTGCGCTTCCTTTGGGTCGGCCATGCGGTAGTTGAATTCGGTGATATTGCGTTTGCCCAGCAGCGAGCAAAACTGCTTGAAGCTTCCGGGCCGCTCAGGAATAGTTACCGCAAGGATGGCTTCGCGTTTCTCGCCAAGCTCCGCGTTCTCCGCGACGAAACGCAGCCGGTCGAAATTCATATTAGCACCACAAGCCACTGCAACCAGCGTTTTGTCCTTCAGCTTCTTGCGTTCGGCATATCCCTTGGCGCCGGCAATCGCCAGCGCGCCTGCAGGCTCAAGTATGCTGCGCGTGTCCTCGAACACGTCCTTGATCGCGGCGCATACCGCGTCGGTGTCCACCAGTACCATTTCATCAACATATTTCTGACACAGGCGGAAGGTTTCACTTCCCACCTCCTTGACCGCGACGCCATCCGCAAATAAGCCGACCTGGCTCAGTTTCACGCGCCTGCCGGCTTTTAAGGAACGCGCCATCGCGTCGGCATCCGCCGGTTGCACGCCGATGATTTTGATTTCCGGCCGCAGCCGTTTGACGTATGCCGCGATTCCTGAAATCAACCCGCCTCCCCCGACTGCGACAAAAATGCCGTAAATCGGACGCGTCCACTGGCGCAGAATTTCCATGCCTATGGTGCCTTGTCCGGCAATCACATCCGGATCATCGTAGGGATGCACAAATGTGAGCCCGCGTGCCTTTTCCAGCTTGCGCGCATGGGAATAGGCCTCATCGTAGGAATCACCGTGCAATACCACCTCGGCACCGCGCGCCGCCACCGCCTGCACCTTGATATGGGGCGTGGTTGCCGGCATGATGATAACCGCCTTGCAGCCGAGGCGCTGCGCGGCAAGCGCCACGCCCTGCGCATGGTTGCCTGCTGAAGCTGCAATCACACCGCGCTTTAATACGGCTTTCGGCAACTGCGCCATTTTATTGTAGGCACCGCGCAGCTTGAAGGAGAACACTTGCTGCACATCCTCGCGCTTGAGCAGCAAGCGGTTATGAATTCGCGCCGAGAGATTGGGCGCGAGTTCGAGCGGCGTCTCCTGCGCGACTTCATAGACCCGGGAAGCGAGAATTTTTTCCAGATAATCCTTGTGCATTGCCATCGAACCAATCAACAAACCGAAAGCGTATCAGGATTGAAGGCAAACCAGAAGTGGGCGCCGGACGATTGAGGGCGCCCAATCGAGCAATAGCCGGCTTATAATAATTTAAAGCAAGCTGATCATGAGGCATGAGCACCGATGACCCAGGATGAACTGAAGCAGGCCGCAGCGCGCGCCGCCATTCGATATGTTCCGGATGGCTGCACCATCGGCGTCGGCAGCGGCTCCACCGCAGATTATTTCATCGCCGAGCTCGCCAAGATCAAGCACAAGCTCGAAGGTGCGGTGGCGAGTTCCGTAGCCACTGCGCAGCGATTGAAAAGCCTCGGCATTCCGGTGCTGGATTTGAACAGTGTCAACGAGCTTGCGGTTTATGTGGACGGCGCGGACGAAATCACCCGGCATCTGCACATGATCAAGGGAGGGGGCGGTGCGCTGACGCGGGAGAAAATCGTGGCCGCAGTAGCACGCAAGTTCGTGTGCATCGCTGACCAAAGCAAGCTGGTCGATGTACTCGGCAAGTTTCCCCTGCCGGTAGAAGTGATTCCGCTGGCACGCGGGTATGTCGCGCGCGAGCTGGTCAAAATGGGCGGGTTTCCAGAGCTGCGCATGGGCTTCACTACCGACAACGGCAACATTATTCTTGACGTGCACGGCATGCAGATTCTCAATCCGGTGGAGCTCGAATCCAAGCTTAATCAGATCACCGGAATGGTGTGCAACGGGATTTTCGCCAAGCGACCGGCTGATGTTTTACTGCTCAGCGGCGCGGACGGAGTCAAAACCTATACCTGAACGCCTCATTTGCTTCGGCCGGGCGGCACATAACCCGCGGCAACATCGGCGCCTGTCCCAAAGAAATGTTTTTCCATTTGCTCCGCGAGATATTTCCTCGCCTTGGCATCCGCCAGGTTCAGCCGGTTTTCGTTGACCAGCATTTTCTGATGTTCCAGCCAGGCCTTCCACGCCTCTTTTGAGACATTCTCAAAGATGCGCTTGCCCAGCTCCCCCGGATATGGCGGGAAGTCCAGACCCTCGGCCTCGCGTCCGAGTTTCACGCAATTCACCATTCTTGCCATGTCATTCCCCGCGGCTTTTGACTGCTCGCCAATCCCGCTGCGCATTTTCTAAAGCCGCAATGTTGGAGTGCGGAGTTTCAAGATAATATCCCTGCACCATATCTACGGCAAAGCCTTTTAATATCTCCAGAGTCTTAAGGTCTTCCACCGATTCGGCCACTGTGGTCTTGCGCATGCCGCGCGCCACATCAACAATGGCCTTGACGAATATCTGGTTGTCCTGATCATTGGGCAAATTGCGGACAAATAGGCCGTCTATTTTCACTATGTCGACGTCCAAATGCTTCAGGTAGGCAAAAGAAGAAAAGCCGCTTCCGAAATCATCAAGGCAAACTATGCATCCTGTCTGATGCAGGGCTTGGATGAAGCGTTGCGCATCATGCAAATCCGCGACCGCAGATGCCTCGGTTATCTCGGCCATCAGTCGGCGCGGCTCGACGCCAAGCCTGCGCAGCGCGTCGCTGATGTAGATCGGTAATTCCAATCCCGCTAACGACCTCCCCGAGACATTCACTGCGATGCTTGGCATATTCGGCGAACTCGCAAGCAGTGTAATGGCCTTGTGGATTACCCAGCGGTCGATTTCCAAAATGATGTCACTTTTCTCCGCGAGGGGAATGAACGCGGCGGGCATCACCACGCCGCCCGATTCGTCCTTCATTCGCACCAGGGTTTCGACGTGCGAACGCCCGCCGTCGGCCACCCGAAATACGCCCTGAAAATCCAGGTACATCAGGCCATCATGCAAGGCCTTGCGGATGCGCTCGTTCCAAGCCAAGCGCGACAACATTTGCCGCGAGCTTTCGCTGTCAGCGCGGTAGACGCGCCAGGCATTTTTGCCAGACTCCTTAGCAAGGTACATCGCGGCGTCGGCGCGAGCCATTAGTTCTTCGGCATTTGCAGAGTGCTCGGGGAACATCGCGATACCCAGACTGGTGCTCAGGCGCAGGTTTTGACCTTCGAATTGGAATCGGATTTGGGATATGGAATGCACAATCCGCTCAGCCACTACGCGTAGCTCGTCTTCGACCACATCCGGGACCAAGATTGCAAACTCGTCTCCTCCCAGGCGGCTGAAGATTTCGTTGCGCCGCACCTGGGCGTTTACTTCTCCGGCAACGCGAATGAGTATCGCGTCACCGGCGCGATGTCCATACGTATCGTTGATGTGTTTGAATTCGTCCAGATCGAAGAACAGCAGTCCTAAAGCCGAACCATGACGTTGTGCCTCCGCGATCATGCGCCCGAGCTCTTGCTGGAAGCGATGGCGGTTATACAAGCCGGTCAGCGCATCGCGCTCTGCCAGATAAATTAGCTGCTCCGCGTCGCGCCGCTCCTGAGTAATGTCCTTGTAGACCCAAAGTCTGCCTAGAACCTGGCCGTCATCCCCCCGCGCTAGATAGGTAGTCTCCAGCAGCATACGGCCGTCGGCCAGGGTGAATTCATAATCCTTGGAATTTTCGTCGCTGGCGAGTACCTCCATCACATGCTGCACATATTCTTGCGGGCGAGCGACCTGCTTGCTCACCGTAGCCAGCATGCTCTCGGTATTCAGGCCTTGCAGATGCAGGTCCTGGCTGAAACCCCAAACGTGCGTCAATGTCGGGTTGCAGTAAACCACCTCGTCCTTGGCGAGAAACAAGATTCCCATGTCCATCGCTTTGAGCAGGGACATAAACCGCGACCGTTCTTCCTGCGCTTTTGCAAAATCCTCACGTTGGTTGCCTTGCGCAAGCTCGAGTTGTTTAATCGTTGCCTGCAAATTGAATTCTTCGTTCTTGCGCTCGGTAATGTCTCGAATACTGCAGCGCACCCCAAGGTAATCGTTTTGGCTGCCATAAATCGGTTGCCAGGTCGCCGCCGCCCAGAAGCTCGAACCATCCTTGCGCCGCACGCGGAATTCAATACCGCTGCCTCTGGCGCTCTGGGCAATTTGCCGAGATAAATCGGCAAAGCGCTGTTTGTCTTCCGACTCAATAATCGCTGCCGGAAAATCTTTCATTTCCAAACATTCTTTCGGAGAATAACCGGTCAGGCGCTGCACCGAAGGATTGACCCAGATCACTTTGCCTGCAGGGTCGGCCCAAAGTTCCCAGTCATGGCTATAGTTTGCAATGGCACGAAACTTTGCCTCCCCCTCACGCAAGGATTTAACCTGATTCTGCACCGCTTCCGCCATGGCGTTGAAGCTTGTGGTGAGTTTGCCCACTTCGTCGGCAGAATTCACCGCTACCCGCACGGCGTAATTGCCGTTGGCCATGGCGCGCCCCGCCTCTGCAAGCTCCCCCAGATGCTTGGCGAGCCGGTAGCCCAACGCGAGGAACAACAGCAAAGATAACGCCACCTCGCCCGCGGCGATGACCATGCTTTCCCAGAATAGTTTATTCCTGGTCACGTCCAGGAAAGCAGTGGAGATGCCCAATCGCAAACTGCCGTAGGTCTTGCCCTCCCGCTCTATGGGAATCCAGGTTTCGAATACCTTGCGCGGGTCGGCTGCCGACACGCGGTGTCCGTCCCCGGCGAGCAGTTTCCCTTCGTGGTCGTAAAGCAGGGCATAACTGAGTTCTTCTTTGTCTTGGATGCTGGCAAGATTTTGTCTGATTAAGGCCTCATTCCCTTGTGAAAGCGGTACGGCGAGAGAAGCCGTGAGTAGCGGTGAGAGCAACTTCAACCGCTCTCTCACCTGCTCATCCAGTGCGCTATCGATCAGCCAAACGCTGTTGGCCACCAGCAGCGTCAGCATCACTACTTCCACCAGCACGCTGATTAGCACCAGCTTCGCGCGCAATGATTTAGTTTGCCAAAAGCGTTTCACGACTCAAATGTTTTCAAAATAATTTAAATGCAGCAAATGCAATTCACTTTTTTCAAAGCCTTTTCACAAATACCTTCGAACGACGCTGGTAATTGTAAAGCACCTGCTTCTGCTCAGGCAGCTGTTCCACTGTCCCCTCCTTGAAGCCGCGTTCGATAAACCAGTGCGCAGCCCGTGTGGTAAGCACAAACAGCTTGCGCATCCCGCTGGCGGCCGCCTGTTTTTCGACGGACTTGAGTAGGGTATCGCCGTAGCTCTGATTGCGGTAATCCTCTTGCACGACCAGGCAGGCCAGTTCTCCAGCGCCCTCCTGTGGAAAAGGATAGAGCGCAGCGCAGGCGACAATTAAGCCGTCGTGCTCAATGACACTGAAACGGTTCATCTCCATTTCCAGCAGCTCGCGCGGACGCCTCACGAGCACGCCTTCGTTTTCCAGTGGCTCAATCAGCGCCAGTATTCCCCCCACATCCTCGATTTGCGCCTGGCGCAGCTTTTCGAGTCCTGCCGGCGTCACCATGCTACCTATTCCGCCGTGGGTAAATAATTCGAGCAACACGGCTCCGTCCACATGGCGCGAAACCAGGTGCGCTCGCGCCACCCCTTCGCGGCAGGCGCGCGCTGCACAGGGAAGATATAGGCTGACATCGCCTGACAGTCCGGTCTTTTTGGACAGTATTTCTTCCGCCTCAGAAACGGTGAGTTCGTTGAGCAGCTTGCCTGTGGCATCGGTGGCCCCGATCTCTTCCATCAGAAATATCAGCTTGTCTGCCTTCAAAGCAATTGCCGCGCGAGTCGCAATGTCTTCCAGGGCTAGATTGAAAATCTCGCCGGTTGGGGAATAACCCAGCGGTGCAAGCAATACCATCTCCCCCTCATTCAGGCGATTCTCAATTGCGGCGGTATCAATCTTCCGGACCTCTCCGGTATGCTGCAGATCAACTCCGTCAATCACGCCTAAAGGTCGGGCGATTACAAAATTGCCGCTGGCAACGCGAATTTGCGCCCCCGCCATGGGTGAATTCGGCAGGCCCGTGGACAGCAGCGCTTCTATTTCCAGACGGATACGACCCACCGCCTCCTTGGCGCATTGCAAGGCGACATTGTCGGTAACACGCAATCCTTTGACATAACGACTCGGCTGGCCCAGCGCGCTGAGTCTTTCCTCGATTTGCGCGCGCGCTCCGTGTACCAGCACCAAGCGCACACCAAGGCTGTAGAGCAGATTGAAATCATGTGTCAACGCGACGAATCCGCCATCGCTCACTGCTTCGCCGCCGAAAGCGATGACGAAAGTGCGCCCCCTAAATGCATGTATGTAAGGAGCAACCGACCGCAGCCATTGCACGAATGCAATTGCATCGGTGGGAGTATTAAGCGGCATAATTAAGCGGAAGTGTGGGACTGTGCGGCCCAAATTTCAGGCCTTTTTTGCCATCATAGTGGATAAGCACTTCGAGGAAAAGCAAGGCCAGGCTCACGCATCGCAATGAGGCCGGGAATTCTCAATTTGATGCTGCAGTCATGCGCTACGTTGGCGGCATCTCCCGGTCAGGGTCGGTACGCGGCCTTGGTGGAAATTGCCGAGGCTACGGCACTTTCTGACCTAATAACACCAGGGCCATCGCCAAATGTATCATTTCATCCAGGATGATCAAACGCAAGCAATATTCAGCCATCGTTCATAAATCCCCGGGTTTTCTAATAAGCTGCAAGCGCTTCTGCTTAAAAAATTTCAAAATCTCCCGGTCAGTTGATTTTAATGTGCCGAGCGCCTTGGGGGCCTGCCTTCCTCATGATTCCAGAAACCACTGAACAGACTACGTGCTGCGTAGTCGGGGCAGGCCCCGCCGGCGCGAGCTTATCTTTGCTGCTGGCACGAAAAGGCATACAGGTCACTTTGCTCGAAGGGAACAAGGATTTCGAGCGGGAATTCCGTGGCGACACTCTGCATCCTTCCGCCATGGAAATTTTGGACGAAATCGGGCTTGCCGACCCATTGCTGCAACTGCCTCACACCAAGCTGCAGCAGCTGACTCTGCGCACCAAAAGCGGTTCGTTCACTATGGTGGATTTAAGCCTTCTTGAAACACGTTTTCCCTACATCGCGCTAATGCCGCAAGCAAGGTTTCTTGAATTCATAATCGGTGAGGCCCAAAAGCATCCTGACTTCAGGCTGCTCATGGGAGCTCATGCCTTCGAAATAGTCGCGGAAAACGGGATTTGCCGCGGCGTGCGCTATTGGGATTCAAACCAGAAGGAACTCGAGTTGCGGGCGCTGCTCACGGTTGCGGCTGATGGCCGTTTTTCCAGACTCAGGAAACTTGCCGGGCTGGAGCCGGTAAAAAGTTCCCCACCGATGGATGTGCTGTGGTTCAGGCTGCCAAAGAGGCCAGGCGATACCATGGGTTTTGGCGGACGCATTGGGCAAGGGCATATGCTCGCGATTCTGCCGCGGGAAGATCATTACCAGCTCGGCTACGTGATTTTGAAGGGGAGTTATCACCAGCTGCGCGTGGAAGGTATGGAGAAATTTCACCAATCCCTCTCGTCCCTCGCCCCGGAATTCGCCGACCGCGTGTCTGCGGTGCAAAATTGGGGGCAGATCTCAGCGCTGTCGGTAGAATCGAGTTGCTTGAAACAGTGGTATAAGCCCGGATTGCTGTTTATCGGCGATGCGGCGCATGTCATGTCGCCGGTAGGTGGAGTGGGGATCAATTACGCAATTCAGGACGCGGTGGTTGCGGCGAATGTGCTGACAGTTCCGTTGCGGCGCGGAGTGGTCAGTGAAAGCGATTTGGCCAATGTACAAAAACAGCGGTACCTTGCTACCCGGGTGATCCAGGCGTTCCAGACCTTCATTCAAAACCGGGTGATTAAAACTGCATTGAATCCCGATGCTTCATTCAGACCACCGGCGCTATTTCGTCTGCCGTTTTTGCGCATCTTTCCTGCCCGCCTCATCGGCTTTGGCATCCGTAAAGTACACCCCGAATAAAATGAATCATTACTGCTGTTGAAGGAAAGGAACACGTTTCAGGGCTCGACCTGCATTTTTACAACGGCTCTGCTTCCCCCGGAAACGCGGCAAGCATGCGGCATCAAGGCTTGGCTATGGTGTCCCGCGCCAACATTGCCATCCCTGTCAATCGCAACGATTCCTAGGTGTGCGCCGGGTTCCGCTGCGACGAGCAGCAGGACTTCATCCACCGCTTCCTGCGCGTTTTTACCGCGCGCCAGCAGATCGCACACTGATTTGGTCACCAGGTAACGCATCGCCACCTCGCCCAGACCGGTCGCGGATGCAGCTCCCAGAGGCGTAGCATAGTTTCCCGCTCCCGGCAAGGGAGTGTCGCCGACTCGCCCCGGAAGTTTCAGCGTCAATCCACCGCTCGATGTCGCGGCAGCGAAATGACCGCGTTGGTCCAATGCCACCGCACCCACGGTTCCTCTGGCGAACTTCGCGTAGCGCTTCATAAGGTCTCGGACACGGCTTTTGCTTTTTGCAGCCGAAAGCGCGCTGCTTTTCTTCTGCCAAATCCTGCGCTGCTCCACCGTCACCGGATCATAGTCTGCGAAACCCATGATGCGCGCAAAATCAACCGCCCCTCGGTCGGCAAGCAAAATATGATCGGTCTTCTCCATAACCTTGCGAGCGACCCGCACTGGATTTTTGACCCGGCTCAGGCAAGCCACGCCTCCCGCGCGGCGTCCCTCGCTCACCATGACGCTCGCATCCATCTCGGCTCGCCCCAGCAAGTTCAGCACTGAACCCGTGCCGGCATTAAATACCGGGTTGTCCTCGAGTGAAACTACCGCAGCCGTCACCGCATCGAGCGCAGATTTTCCCTGCGCAAGCAATTTCGCGCCCGCTTCTACCGCGCGCCTCACGCCGCGCAAAGCGGCCTGCTCCTGTTGTGTCTTCCATTCTCCCGCGCCGCCATGAACGATGATGGCATACATTCAAAAGTCTCCCCATAAAGCCTGGATCGCGGCGAGCGCAGCCAGTCCGGCCGTTTCGGTACGTAAAACGCGCTCGCCCAAAGTGACCGGAATGAAATCGGCAGCACGAGCCAAGCGTTCTTCCTCTGGCGTTAATCCGCCCTCCGCTCCCACCAGCACGATTATCCCGCCGCTCTTGTATGCGAGCCGCTTGAAGGACGATCCCCTCTCCGGACAAAGCATCAAGCGCAGCATACCCTGCTCCGCGCTGCCGACGAACTGATTTACCGTAATCATGTCGCCTATCCGTGGGATGCGGTTGCGCCCGCATTGCTCGCAAGCCGCGATCGCGACCCTGCGCCAGTGTTCCACACGCTTGCGCGCTTGCGCGGCGCCGGTGCGCTCCGAACTGCGCTGACTCACAAGCGGTTGTATCGTGGCCGCGCCCAATTCAACGGCTTTTTGCACCGTCAGGTTCATTTTCTCGGCCGATTGGAGTGCTTGCGCCAGAACGATGTGCAGCACCGATTCCCGCTCGATGTTTTGCCGTTCGCCGGTCAGTACCGTCACTTGGTTCTTGAGAATCCGGACAATCCTGGCCGGATATTCTCCGCCTTGGCCGTTAAACAATACGACCGCTTCCTTTTCGCGGAGGCGCAATACCTTCGCAGCGTGATGCGCGGCCGCGTCATCAAGACAAATTTCGCGATGCGGAGCTAGATCTCGGGAATGAAAAAGGCGCGCTGTAGTCATAGAAGTCCATGCTCAGATGTAAGTGCATGATAATATAAAGACTGAACAAAAGATTAATGGAGAAAACCATGGTAAGTCTGCAAACCCCGATTTGTAATTTTGGCTGGAAAGCGGTGGATTTCGCCCTTCAAGGTGTCGATGGTAAGCGCCACAGTCTAAAGGATGTCCGCGGTGAGAAAGGCCTGCTGGTGATGTTCATCTGCAACCACTGTCCGTATGTAAAAGCCGTGCGCGAGCGCATCGTGCGCGATTGCAAAGAACTCAAGGAAAATGGCATCGGCAGCATTGCCATTATGTCCAACGATCCCACCGATTACCCCGAGGATTCGTTTGACAATATGGTGAAGGTCGCGCGTCAATTTAATTTTCCCTTTCCTTACGTGCTCGACGATACCCAGGAAATCGCAAAGGCATACGGCGCGGTATGTACGCCGGATTTTTTCGGGTTCAATTCCAAACTTGAGCTGCAATACCGCGGGCGCCTTGACGCTTCGCGCACCAATGTCGTGCCCAATGCCCGGCGCGAGCTGTTTGAGGCCATGCAGCAAGTCGCGCGCACCGGCCGGGGGCCGCAAGAACAAATTGCCAGCATGGGCTGTTCGATCAAGTGGAAGTATGGAATCCCTGATTAAGTCGGTTATTCGTGCCGTACGCGAAGTAGCGCAGGCCGAAATCATGCCGCGTTATTTGCAGGTGGCGCAGCAACGAAAAGCCGACGGCAGCCTTTACACCGAAGCCGATATCGCGGCGCAGGAGGCGCTTGCAGCCAAGTTGCGCCAAATTCACCCAAGCCCGGTGCTCGCCGAAGAAATGAGCCGTGAGCAGCAAGCTGAACAATGGCTCGCCGGAGATTCTGGCTTATGGTGTGTTGACCCGATTGACGGTACTTCCAATTTCGTCAATGGTCTGCCCTATTTCGCGGTTTCCGTCGCGCTGATGAACAAGGGCCGCAGTGTCCTTGGGGTCATTTACGACCCGGTATCGCACGAAATGTATTACGCCGAGAAGGGCGCTGGGGCCTACCTTAACGGCGAGCGGCTCCCAATCAACGAATCAGAAAAGGAATTGCACCAGTGCATGGCGAGTGTGGATTTTAAGCGCATCAGCACCAACCTGGCGCGGCAGCTAGTCGGAACGCCGCCTTATTCCTCACTGCGCAATTATGGCGCAAGTACGCTGGAATGGTGCTATGTCGCCGCCGGTCGTTTTGACGTATATCTGCACGGTGGTCAGAGACTGTGGGATTATGCAGCGGGTTCGCTGATACTCGAAGAAGCGGGGGGAATGATGTGCTCTCTTAAGTCGGATGATTTCTGGGCTGATGATTTATGGAAACGCTCGGTGATCGCGGCCCGGAACCCAACTCTGTTCCACGCGTGGAAAACGTGGCTGCGCGCACGGCAGTAGTTTGCCATCCACAAACTGCATTTCTGCCCATTGTTCGTCTCCCGGCGCCGGTAGATAAGCAGCTTAGCTAAATCGCTGCATAGCAGCACGCTGCGCCGCATTTGTGAAGGCTTGGGGAGGCGATTACAATATCTATATGAAGCCAGTCAACCTGACTAACCACTTTCTGATCGCCATGCCCAACATGGCGGATCCTTACTTTGCCAAGAGCTTGACCTACATCTGTGAGCACAACGAGCAAGGCGCGCTCGGAGTGGTGATCAATCGTCCCATTGACATGACCCTGCAAGCCCTGTTCGAGCAAATCAGCATTCCGCTCGGTGAACCCCGCTTGCGCGGCATCGCGGTGCACTTCGGGGGACCGGTGCAAATCGACCGCGGGTTCGTATTGCACAGACCCCTGGGTGACTGGCAATCTACGCTCGCAGTCAACCAGGAGCTCGGTCTCACCACGTCCAAGGATATACTGCAGGCGGTGGGACGCGGCGATGGGCCGCGCCAAATCCTGGTCACCTTGGGATATGCCGGCTGGGCGCCTGGGCAACTCGAAAACGAGCTCGCGCAAAACGCCTGGCTTTCGGTGCCTGCCAAAAGCAATGTCATTTTCGACTTGCCCCCGGAAGACCGCCTGTCCGCAGCGATGGACTTGCTGGGTGTCAACTTCGCCACCTTATCCGAAGACGCAGGCCATGCGTAATTCACAATAAGGCGTTCATGAGGGAACAACGCGCTCACGCCACGCGCTACGCATCCGGCCGCAGGACAGGCACAATTTTAGCGTTCGACTTTGGCACAAAGCGCATTGGCATTGCGGTCGGCGATCTAGCGCTGGGCATTGCTCATCCGTTGACCACGCTTGAGTCAGCGCAGAACGAGCAGCGTTTTAACGCGATTGCCGCATTAATCAAAGAATGGCAACCAGTGCTGCTAGTGGTCGGGCTCCCGGCTCACATGAACGGTGGCGAGCACGAGATGAGCAGACTGAGCCGCGGTTTCGCGCTGCGGCTGCAACAGCGCTTCAAGCTCCCCACGTTCCTGGTCGACGAGCGCCTGAGCTCGCACACAGCCGAGCGATCGCTGGCCAAGGCTGGCATGTCGCGCAGCAAAATCGCGATTGACCAGGTGGCGGCGCAACACATTCTGCAAAGCTTTTTTGATGATCGTGAAACTTCCTGATGCGGAACAATTGGTTTCCGCGCTTGCCGCGCAAATCAAACCCCGGTTCGATTCCAGTACAGCGCTGATCGGAATACACACGGGCGGAGCCTGGATAGCACAAAAGCTGCAACAGCAGCTCGGGCTTAATACTCCCCTCGGCCTGCTCGACATTTCGTTTTATCGCGACGACTTCGCGCGCATCGGCTTGCATCCACAGGTCAAGCCGTCCGATATTCCTTTTGATGTCGAAGGACGCCGCATCATTCTTGTGGACGACGTGCTCTACACCGGGCGCACGGTGCGTGCCGCCATGAACGAACTGTTCGATTATGGACGCCCGGCAAGCATTGAGCTTGCCGTGCTGATCGACCGTGGCGGGCGCGAACTACCGGTATTTGCGCGCTACACCGGAACGACCATAGAGCTCGCGGAAAACCAGAACATTGAATTAAAAAAAGACAAGGAGGGAAGACTGAGCTTACACCTTAACCAAGTGTAGGCCGAACCCACGGGAAGCGTGGGTTAGCTTTTACCCATGATGCTATAATCCGCTTCGCGTACATGCACAGCAACCCGCAGCTTGACAAGAAGGGTGAACTCCAGCACTTACTCACGATCGAAGGGCTGCCTGCAACGCTTCTGACGCAAATACTCGATACCGCCCAATCGTTCATCGGCGTCACCAAGCGCGAAGTCAAGAAACTTCCTCTGCTGCGCGGCAAGGCGATTTTCAACCTGTTTTTTGAACCGAGCACGCGTACCCGCACCACGTTCGAAATCGCCGCCAAGCGGCTTTCCGCCGACGTAATCAATCTCAATGTCGGCACCTCTTCACAGAGCAAGGGCGAAACGCTGCTTGACACCATTGATAATCTGCAAGCGATGCATGCCGATATGTTCATTGTGCGGCACGCGCAAAGCGGAGCGGCGCACCTCATTGCCCAACACGTGGCGCCGAAAGTGCATGTCATTAATGCGGGCGATGGTCGACATGCCCATCCCACGCAGGCACTTCTGGACATGTTCACGATCCGCCACTACAAGCGCGACTTCAACAACCTACGCGTCGCGATCGTAGGCGATATTCTGCATTCGCGGGTCGCCCGCTCGCAAATTCATGCGCTCACTACGCTCGGCGTGCCAGAAGTGCGGGTGATAGCGCCCAAAACCCTGCTGCCTGCGGGCGTGGAAACTCTCGGAGTACACGTTTACCACGACATGCAGCGTGGCCTTAAGGATGTGGACGTTGTAATGATGCTGCGCTTGCAGAGTGAGCGCATGCAAGGACCGCTTCTGCCCAGCGCGCAGGAATTCTTCAAATATTACGGTTTGACTGCGGAAAAACTCGCAGCCGCCAAGCGCGACGCGATTGTCATGCACCCCGGGCCGATGAACCGCGGCGTGGAAATCGATTCCAGCGTGGCCGACGGTCCGCGCTCGGTAATTTTGCCGCAGGTTACCTTTGGCATCGCGGTACGCATGGCAGTAATGAGCATGCTGGCGGGACATTGAATGAGAATTCAGATAAAAAACGGTCGTGTCATCGATCCCAAAAATAGCGTGGATTCGGTGCAGGATCTATTTATCGCGGCAGGCAAAGTGCTTGCCGTGGGACGTAATCCAGAGCCTTTTCATCCCAATCGCGTAATCGACGCCAGCAATTGCATCGTCTGCCCCGGTTTAATTGATCTTTCAGCCCGGCTCAGGGAACCCGGTCTTGAATACAAAGCGACCTTGGAATCGGAAATGTTGGCCGCCGTTTCGGGCGGCATCACCAGCCTCGCCTGCCCGCCCGACACCGATCCGCCGCTGGATGAACCGGGACTGGTGGAAATGCTGAAACACCGCGCAAAGAGCCTAAATCAGGCGCGTGTCTATCCGCTCGGCGCATTGACCCAAGGACTCAACGGCACGCGCATTACCGAAATGGCGGAGCTCCATGACGCCGGATGCGTCGCGTTCTCTCAAGCCAACGCGCCGCTCAGCGATACGAACCTGCTCATGCGCGCCATGCAATATGCCGCTACTTTTGGTTACACGGTGTGGTTGCGCCCGCAGGATGCCTACCTTGCGCAAGGCGGTGTCGCCCATGACGGGATAGTGGCCACGCGGCTTGGTCTCCCGGGAATACCGTCTTGCGGGGAAACCGTCGCACTTTCAACCATCTTGCTGCTTGCCAAGGAAACCGGAGCGAGCATTCACTTGTGCAGGCTTTCCACTTTCGAAGCCGTGGAAATGGTGCGCCAAGCCAAAGCCCAAGGTTTGCCGATAAGCTGCGACATCGCCGCTACGCATGTACATCTGACCGAAATGGACCTCGGCTTCTTCGACGCCAATTGTAACCTCATACCACCACTTCGCTCGCAGCGAGACCGGGACGCGCTGCGCTTGGGACTCAAAGACGGAACGATAGACGCCTTGTGCTCAGATCACACCCCGGTTGACGATGACGCCAAGCTGCTGCCTTTTGCGGAAGCCGAGAGCGGCGCGACCGGCCTCGAATTGCTCCTTCCGCTCACCTTGAAATGGGCCGCCGAAGCCCAAATTTCCCTTTCGAGGGCACTTGCCAAAATCACTCAAGTTCCCGGGGAGATACTTGGCGTCGATGCCGGCCATCTCACTCCCGGACACGCGGCCGACATCTGCATATTCAACCCCACGAGGTGCTGGAAAGTCGAGCCTATGGCATTGAAAAGTCAAGGAAAAAATACCCCGTTTCTCGGCGTAGAACTGCAGGGGCGGGTGAATTACACATTGGTCGAAGGCCAAGTCGTCTACGAAAGTTAGCCCGCTGCCTGTATAATAGGGCTTGCCGCTCCTGAATCCCTTTCATTATGAACCCCTTGCTTGATTTTTCGGGCCTTCCCCGGTTTTCTGAAATTTTGCCGCAGCACGTGGGCTCCGCGGTGGACGAATTGTTAAAGGAAAATCGCGAATTGGTCGGCCAGTTGCTGGCTCATGGCGGGCCGGCGACTTGGGACAATTTCGTGCAGCCGCTGGAAGATGCCAATGAGCGCTTGAGTCGCGCATGGGGACAGGTGACCCATTTGAACGCGGTGATGAACAGCCCGGAGCTGCGGGAAGCCTATAACGCCAATCGCCCAAAGATCACCCAGTACCATTCGGAACTCGCGCAAAACCAGGGCTTGTACGAAAAATTCAAGGCGATCAAAGCAGACAGTGAATTCGTGCGATTGAGCCGCGCACAGCAGCAAGTCGTGGAAAACGAACTGCGGGATTTACGCCTAGGCGGGGCCGAATTGCCACAGGACAAAAAGGCGCGCTTTTTGCAAATTCAAGAAGAGCTGTCGAAGCTCTATGCCAAGTTTGAGGAGAATCTGCTCGATGCCACCAATGATTTTGCATTTTATATCGCGAACCGTGCCGAGCTCGCCGGATTGCCGGAAGATGTTCTACAGGTAGCCGAGGAAGCCGCCGCCCTCGATTCTAGATCCGGCTGGAAACTGACCTTGCACGCGCCCTCTTGGATACCGGCAATGATGTACGCGAAAAACCGTACGCTGCGCGAAACCCTATACCGTGCCTATGTCACGCGTGCTTCCGAATTCGGGAAGCCCGAATGGGATAATACCCCGTTGATTCCTCAAATCCTCAGGCTGAGGCAAGAGAAAGCCGGTCTTCTGGGCTTTCGCTGCTATGCCGAAGTCTCACTTATTCGGAAAATGGTGAAGTCGCCGCTAAAGGTGCTGGATTTTCTCGGCGAACTCGGGTCAAAAGCCAAACCCCACGCCGAACGCGATTACCGGGAACTTCGGGATTATGCGCGCAGCGAGCTGGGGATTGAGGATTTTCAGGCTTGGGATGTCTCTTTTGCTTCGGAGAAGCTGCGCGCAGAGCGCTATGCATTTTCCGACCAAGAGATAAAGCAGTATTTTCCCGAGTCGCAAGTTTTGCACGGCATGTTCAAGCTGGTTGAAGCGCTATATGGCATTTCCATTACCCAGGGGCAGGCCCCCGTATGGCATGCCGACGTACGCTTTTACGACGTCCGTGACATGGGCGGTAATCTGATCGGGCAGTTTTACGCAGATCTCTACGCCCGGCCTTCAAAACGCAGTGGCGCATGGATGGATGAAGCTATCGCGCGCCGGCGCACGAATTCCGGAATTCAGACCCCGGTGGCATATCTGAACTGCAATTTTTCTACCCCGGTCGGCGGCAAACCCGCGCTGTTTACCCACGACGAGGTGATCACGCTATTTCATGAATTCGGCCACGGATTGCATCACTTGCTCACCAGCGTGGATCACCTTGGTGTTTCGGGAATCAACGGCGTGGAGTGGGATGCGGTGGAATTGCCCAGCCAGTTTATGGAGAATTTTTGCTGGGAATGGGAGGTCCTGAAGCATTTGACCCGTCATGTAGATAGTGGCGGGCATCTGTCGCGGTCGCTATATGACAAAATACTTGCGGCCAAAAATTTCCAGAGCGGAATGCAAACGGTGCGCCAGCTGGAATTCGCGCTATTTGATATGCACCTGCATCATGACTTCGATCCCCATGGGGACAAAAGCATGTCGGAATTGCTTGATGAAATCCGCCGCCAGGTCGCGGTAGTGATCCCGCCGGATTACAACCGTTTCCCCAACAATTTCTCCCATATTTTTGCCGGCGGTTATGCAGCCGGCTACTACAGCTACAAGTGGGCGGAAGTACTGTCGGCAGATGCCTACAGCCTGTTCGAGGAAAATGGCGTGGTCAACCAGGACATAGGACGCCGTTTTCGCGACGAAATTCTGAGTGTCGGCGGCAGCCGCCCGGCGCTCGAATCGTTTGTTGCATTTCGCGGGCGCGGACCGCAAATCGATGCGCTGCTGCGCCACAATGGCATGGCAGGCGCTCCCCATTGAATAAAGGACCCGTTCAAGTTCTCCCGGTGTAGAAACGTACGATGAAACTGCAAATCTTGATTTGCGCGCTCCTGTTTTCCGCCGGCAGCGGCTTGGCCGGACCTCTTTATCGCTGGGTGGACAGCGACGGCACGGTGCACTATTCGGATCAGTCGCCGCCGTCATCAGCGCAGAATATTCAGGAAAAAAGACTGGGTGCCAACGTAATCGAAGCCAATCAGTCCTACGAAATGGCAAGGGCAGCCAAATATTTCCCTGTGACGCTTTATGCTACGGACTGCGGTACCGATTGCAACAAGGCGCGGCAATTGTTGAAAAAACGCGCTGTTCCGTACAAGGAGAAAAACCCGAGCAGGCAGCGCGAAAACGCCGATGCATTAAAGAAAATTAGTGGAGATCTTCTAGTGCCGGTACTGGTGGTGGGCGACTCTCAAATTCTCAAGGGTTATGACGAGGTCGCGTGGAACAACGCCTTGGATACTGCCGGCTATCCCAAACCTACGGCTCCCGCCGCGGAAGCACCAAGGACGGAAACCACTCCGGCGGCAAATTTGCCCCCCGCCCCGGTTATGACCGCGCCGCCTCCTGCGCCGAAATCAAATTATTAGCCTTGATGCGGCTTGCCGCCTGGAACGTCAATTCGCTGAAAATCCGCCTGCCGCAGCTCGTGGATTGGATCGCAATTGCCCGGCCGGACGTGCTGTGCTTGCAGGAGACCAAGATTGAAGACCAATCGTTTCCGCTTATGCAAATAAAATCCGCCGGTTATCAGGCCGTATATTCAGGTCAAAAAACCTACAACGGGGTCGCCATCCTAAGTAAAGAGCAAGGCAAGGAAACGGTCGCCGCGATACCCGAGTTCAATGACACCC
>Ga0187773_10000118_pt1 | contig 34142 bp, 34 predicted proteins | sample 0216_BV02_MP05_1_FD_133133 | JGI IMG/M metagenome (GOLD analysis project Ga0187773, IMG submission 133133) | Tropical peat soil microbial communities from peatlands in Department of Meta, Colombia - 0216_BV02_MP05_10_MG | ecosystem: Environmental > Terrestrial > Soil > Wetlands > Peat | place...
CGCACGATGGCTTCCACCTTGCGCAAAACCCGCAAGCCGAGCGGCATCCAGCTATAGAGGCCGCTTGCCAAGCGTTTGATGAGGCCGGCGCGCAACATCAGGCGGTGGCTGACCAGCTCTGCTTCGGCAGGCGCTTCTTTCAAGGTGGAAAGAAAAAACTGCGAGACACGCATAAATTTTGGTTGATTTCTTGGCAGAACGGCCGCATTTTACATTTTTATGTGAAATATGGAAAAATTGGTTTAATTGGACAATACGGGGTGGTCGAGATGATCGATAGAGACGGATATCGCCCTAATGTCGGTATCATAATTCTGAATAGGAAGAACGAGGTTTTTTGGGGCAAGCGCGTAAAGGAACATTCCTGGCAGTTTCCGCAAGGCGGAATCAAGCCCGGAGAAACCCCCGAGGATGCGATGTACCGCGAGCTTCTGGAAGAGGTGGGATTGAGCCGGGAGCACGTGAAAATTATCGGGCGCACACGCGACTGGCTGCGATACAACGTGCCGTTTAACTGGGTCAGAAAGGAATTTCGGGGTTCGTACAAGGGCCAAAAACAGATCTGGTATCTGTTGCGGCTGGTGGGTCGCGATTGCGATGTTAAGCTGCGCGCGCATTCACATCCCGAATTTGACGCGTGGTGCTGGCAGAACTATTGGGTGCCTTTGGAGTCGGTGATTGAATTCAAGCGCGATGTTTACCAGCAGGCGCTTAATGAGCTTTCGCGTTTTTTGATTCGCGAAAGCCGGATACGCGGCCAAAAGACGAGTTCGCGCGTGTAGTACGGGCTACGCGCGGAACGGCCGTTCGTGAGCGTGTCGCCAATTTCTCCGTTACCGGTTCTTTCGGTGCTATAACAGAATCAAGCATGGCTTAGCTATTATGGAGGCGATAGCATGTTGAGAGATTACCATCCACTAGCCTTATGCGCGCTCAATCCAGCCACAACCTATCAGCAACCTACGCAAGACCTGCTTTCGCGGCTTAATCTCGAAAGCCCAGCACAGGAATGCATGACAGACCTCAAACATGTGTGCGCCGCGACCATCGAACCGGAAGCCTCTCTGGATGCCGCGAACCAGACCATGATAGAGCGCGGTGTGCGCCTTTTGCTGGTAGTGGACAGATCGCGCTTGGTGTTGGGCCTAATTAGCGCGAACGACATTTTGGGCGAAAAACCGCTGCTCTTTATCCAGGAACGTGGCATCAAGCGGCAGGACGTCTTGGTCCGGGATGTCATGACTCCTCAGCATCAGCTTGAAGTATTGAAAATGGAAGATGTGCTCCACGCGAGAGTTGGCCACGTGGTTTCCACCCTCAAAAAAAGCGGCCAGCAGCATGCGGTAGTCGTGGATGAGAGTGCCGAAGACCAAAGGCAGAAAGTGCGGGGAATTTTTTCGGCTACTCAGGTGGCACGGCAACTGGGAGTGACGATTCAGACTACCGAAATGGCCCGGACTTTTGCTGAAATCGAATCCGCGCTGAGTCGCTAAGCCGCCTCGAGATCGTTTGACACTATTGCGGGCATAGATTATACTTCTTTCATAGATTAGATTAAGTCTAAATTACTTTCAGGTTTATCTGCTTGGCGTGTTTGCCAAGCGCAATAATACGGATTTGCTTTTTTATTTACTTGACTACAGGAGAGTAACATGCAGCTCAAAGGCTCTAAGACCCATGAGAATCTCAAGGCAGCGTTTGCGGGCGAATCCATGGCAAACAGACGTTATCTATATTTCGCGGCAAAAGCGGACGTGGAAGGGCAAAACGACGTTTCCGCCGTGTTTCGTTCTACTGCGGAAGGCGAAACCGGGCATGCCCACGGTCATCTCGAATATCTGGAACCATGCGGTGACCCCGCTACTGATCAGCCTTTCGGCCCAACCCGCCTTAACCTGAAATCGGCAATTCACGGCGAAACTCACGAATATACCGATATGTATCCAGGAATGGCCAAGGTTGCTCGCGAGGAAGGCTTCGCGGAAATTGCGGATTGGTTCGAGACACTCGCCAAAGCGGAGCGCTCTCATGCCAACCGTTTTAAGAAAGCGCTCGACGCACTGGCAGACTGAAAAACAACGGGCAAGCTAAGGAATTGGGTATTAACAATTCTTGTCTCTCGTTGCATTCAAACTCAACACCCTAACTTTTCGTTCTCGGCATGACCAGAGAAGGCAGCCTGGAGGCGCCGAAGCGCCATCCAGTTGATTGGGGCAACCCGGAATACTACAACGAAGGCTCGCTGTTCAACGAACTTGGGCGAACTTTCGATATCTGTCACGGTTGCCGGCGTTGTGTCAACCTGTGCAATGCTTTTCCGCGCCTGTTTGATTTGATTGACGGGGGCGCCACTGGGGAACTGGACGGAGTGGAGAAAGGCAAATACTGGGAAGTGGTCGATCAGTGCTACCTGTGCGACATGTGCTTCATGACCAAATGCCCCTACGTGCCCCCGCACCCGTGGAACGTTGACTTTCCGCACTTGATGCTCCGGGCTAAGGCAGTCAAATACCGGCGCGGTGAAGTGAAATTCCGTGACAAGCTGCTTTCCAGCACCGACGCCTTGGGCAAACTTGCCAGCATTCCGGTGGTGACGCAGGCAGTAAACGCAATCAACAGCGCTCCGGTTACACGCGCAGCCATGCATCGCGTGCTGGGAATTCACAGCGAGCGCCAGTTGCCTGAATACCGGAGCGCGACATTTCGCAAGACCGCGACCGGTAATAATGAATTTGCGGTGCGAGACGGCGCCAACACTCCCGGCAAAGCGGCGATTTTTTCGACCTGTTACATCAATTACAGTGAACCGGGAATAGGTCTTGATCTGCTGAAAGTCCTCGAGCACAACGAAATTCCCACGACGATAGTGGAAAAAGAAGCCTGTTGCGGCATGCCCAAGCTGGAACTGGGGGCGCTAGAAGAGGTGGCCAAATTAAAGAAAGCGAACATCCCGCAGCTGGTAACTTACGCCAGGCAAGGGTACGCAATACTCACTCCGGTGCCATCTTGCACCTTGATGTTCAAACAGCAGCTGCCGCTGTTGTTTCCCGATGACGTTGAGGTAAAGGCGGTTGCAGAGGCTATGTATGATCCGTTCGAATATTTCATGCTGCGTTTGCGCGACGGTTTGCTTAAAACGGATTTCAAGAACGCACTGGGCAAAGTTTCATACCATATTCCGTGCCATTTGCGAGTGCAGAATATAGGTCAGAAAACTCGCGAGCTGCTGCAATTAATTCCTGGCAGCCAAATCAATACTGTGGAACGCTGTTCCGGGCATGACGGGACCTGGGGCGTGAAAACCGAGTTTTTCGATTACTCGATGAAAATTGGCAGGCCCGTGTTCAGGCAAATGGCCGAATCCGTGCCCGATTACATTAGTTCCGATTGCGCCATTGCCGCCTGCCAAATAGCGCAAGGCATGGGCGATGCCGCGCCCCGAAAAGAACATCCGCTTACGCTGATGCGGATCGCTTACGGGCTGTAATTGGCGAATTTGAATGAGACGGAAAGGCAGCGTATGGGATTCGTGACTCGCGACAGTCTTATGACGCTTGAAGCCTACGCGCGGGCGCGCAATGAATTCCGCGCCAAGGTGATGGAGCACAAAAAGAATCGCAGCGTGCAACTGGGAGACCACGTTACGCTCATGTTCGAAGACGAGCTCACCATGCGTTACCAAATCCAGGAAATGTTGCGCGCAGAGAAAATCTTCGAAGAGGAGGGAATTCAGGACGAGCTTGACGCCTATAACCCGCTAATACCCGATGGCGGCAATTTGAAAGCGACCATGTTGATCGAGTATCCCGACGTCGCTCAACGCCGGCAAATGCTGACCAAACTCAAAGGCCTGGAAAAACGCGTGTGGATTCAGGCCGCGGGCCATGGGCGTGTCTACGCAATTGCCGATGAGGACTTGGAACGCGAAAACGAGGAAAAAACCTCATCGGTGCATTTTCTGCGCTTTGAGCTCGCGCCGGAAATGATCCGGTCGCTGAAAGGCGGCGCTGCACTGGTCATGGGTGTGGACCATCGTGCATATGAGATTGCAGGTGTAACCGTTGCTGAGGCCGTGCGTTCGTCGCTCATCAGGGATTTGCGAGGTTCCTGAGAGAGCGCACGGGAACCTCTGATTAAGTCCCACACGGTTGCGACGGTGTGCAATCCGCGGAGGACTTAATCAGAGGTTCCTTACAGCAGCACCATATTATCGCGGTGAATGAGCTCGGGCTCATCCACATGGCCTAGCACGAGCTCGATTTCATGGCTCGGCAGCTTGAGTATGCGGCGCGCGTCCGCCGCGTTGTAATTCACCAGCCCGCGCGCAATTTCGCGTCCTTGCGGGTCGAAACAGGCAACCACTTCACCGCGCTCGAAATCCCCGGATAGTTCATAGACGCCGATCGGCAGAAGGCTCTTGCCGTCCGAGCAGAGCGCATGCGCTGCCCCGGCGTCCAGCATCAGTTTGCCGCGCACTTGCAGTTGATCGGCGAGCCATTGCTTGCGCGCGGCGAGCGTCAGGGTATCTGCGGTGATATAGGTGCCGATGGCTTCCCCTTGCGCAAGTCTAAGCAGAATATTGTCTTCATATCCCGAAGCGATGACGGTATGCGCGCCGCTACGCGCGGCTCGCTTGGCGGCAAGCACCTTGGTCACCATGCCGCCCCTGCCGATATGCGAATTGCTGCCTCCTGCCATTTTTTCAAGCTCCTCGTCCCCAGCCCGTGCTTCGCTAATCATTGTGGCATGCGGGTGTCTGCGCGGATCGGCAGTATACAGTCCAGCCAAATCCGTAAGAATGATCAACACATCCGCTTCGACCAAGTTTGTTACTAGCGCGCCTAGCGTGTCGTTGTCGCCTAAACGAATCTCGTCGGTTACTACCGTGTCGTTTTCGTTGATGATGGGTATGACATTGAGGATCAGCAAGGCGCGCAAGGTCGAGCGGGCGTTGAGATAGCGCTTGCGGTCGGACAAGTCCTCGTGGGTGAGAAGGATTTGTGCGGTATGTAAACCAAACTCCCGGAAGCAGGTCTCGTACGCCTGTATGAGTCCCATTTGCCCCACTGCAGCGGCGGCCTGTAGCTCATGCATGGTATTCGGACGTCGGGACCAGCCGAGTCGCTGCATGCCCTCGGCGATGGCGCCGGACGACACCAGCAGCACTTCCTTGCCAAGGCCTTTTAGCGCAGCAATTTGTCTTGCCCAGCTCGCGAGCGCGGCATGTTCCAGCCCCCGCTGTTGATCGGTCACTAGGCTACTGCCGATTTTGACGACCAGCCGTTGGGCACTTTTTAATGCCTCTCGCATGTTTTAGCTTTCAGTTTTTCGATTCTGTTCCAGATACTGCATCACGGCTGAAATAAGCTGCTTCTGTCCTTCGCCGGCTAACGCTGAAATGATAAAACTTTTTCCTTTCCAGCCAAAATCTTTCAGGAATTGGCGGTATTTTTGCCTGCGCGCGCGTGGGGAGAGCAAGTCGAGCTTGTTTAGCACCAGCCAGCGCGGTTTGTGGTACAGCGCCTCGTCGTATTTTTTGAGTTCTTCAACCACTGCCCGGGCATCGCGCACCGGGTCCGCGGCTTCGTCGAGCGGTGCGATGTCAACTATGTGCAAGAGAAGACGCGTGCGCACAAGGTGTTTCAGGAATTGGTGCCCCAGCCCCGCGCCTTCTGCGGCACCCTCGATCAGCCCCGGAATGTCCGCAATGACAAAGCTGCGGTCGTGGTCCACTCGTACCACGCCCAAATAGGGTTGCAGAGTGGTAAAAGGATAATCTGCAACTTTGGGACGCGCTGCGGAAATCGCTCGTATTAGCGTCGATTTACCAGCGTTTGGCATGCCCAGAAGGCCAACATCGGCAAGCACCTTAAGTTCAAGTTTCAGTTCGCGATTTTCTCCTTGTACGCCGCGCGTGAACTGGCGCGGGGCCCGGTTGGTGCTGGTTTTGAAATGCAGGTTGCCCAGCCCGCCATTTCCGCCTTTGGCAAGCAATGCTTTTTGCCCGTGCTGGGCAAGATCGGCAATCATTTCACCGGTGCCGTTATCGCTGACTACCGTGCCGACCGGCACGCGCAACAGAACATCCTTGGCACTTTTGCCGTTACGGTCCGCGCCACGCCCTTTCTCACCGTCTTTTGCGCGGTGAATTCGTTGATAGCGATAATCGACAAGCGTATTGATGTTGCGGTCGGAAACGGCATAGATGCTCCCGCCGCGCCCGCCATCGCCGCCATCGGGTCCGCCGCGGGGTAGGAACTTTTCTCTGCGAAAATGCGCCACGCCGTCTCCGCCGTTACCGGCAATGACTTGTATCAATGCCTCGTCTATGAATTTCATATTTGAAAAGGACTTAGACTGTATGGCGGAAAAACGAAAAAAGCCCTATCGGGCGATAGGGCTATACTGTTTGCAAGCGCTGGCTATACCGGAAGCACGCTTACGGTTTTATGATTCTCGGGACCCTTGGCCTTGAAATGTACTTTACCGGTAACCTTGGCGAACAAGGTATGGTCTTTGCCAGTGCCAACGTTGTCGCCGGCATGAATTTGTGTTCCGCGTTGGCGCACGATAATGCTGCCGGCGGAAATCAACTCACCACCGAAACATTTAACGCCCAGGCGCTTAGACTGGGAATCGCGGCCGTTGCGGGAGCTGCCTCCCGCCTTTTTGTGTGCCATGCCTAGTTATCCTTACTCGAGATTGAGTCGATGCGAATTTCCGTATAGTTTTGACGGTGGCCCTGCGTTCTCCGGTAATTCTTGCGGCGGCGCATTTTGAAAATACGCACTTTTTCGCCGCGCCCGTGCGAAATCACCGTCGCCTTCACCTTGGCGTCGCGGACCCACGGGGCACCAGTCGCTATTTTGTCGCCATCGACCACTAGCATTACCTGATTCAGCAGAATTTCACTGCCGACTGCCTGGGGTATCTGCTCGATTTTCAGCTTTTCGCCAGAGGCAACCCGATATTGCTTGCCCCCGGTTTTTATCACCGCGTACACGTTTGGCTCCTAACATGCCCTAATTTATTCAATTAACAAATAATTTTATATTAATGGCTAACCCGAGTCAAAACTCGCGCTGTTGCATACGTATTAAACGCGCGCCGTTGCGCCCTCTAAAGAGCGAATTATTCTGTTATGCTTGCAAGATCTCTTCCCGCCCGGGTAATTTAAATTGGGTACGGCTCTGTCGATTGAAGCCATCCGAGGATCCATCGAGCACGACATGCGCGAAGTGGATCAGGTCATTCGCAAGCGCTTGCATTCCGACGTCGCGCTGGTGCGTCAGGTTGCCGAGTACATCATAAACAGTGGCGGCAAACGCTTAAGGCCGGCACTGGTAATCCTATCTGCGAGCGCATTCGGCTACCGGGGGACGCACCATTACGAGTTGGCCGCGGTGATCGAATTCATCCACACGGCCACTTTGCTCCACGACGACGTGGTGGACGGATCGGCGCTACGCAGAAGCAGTCCAACGGCAAATGCGCTCTTCGGCAATGCCGCCAGCGTACTGGTAGGTGATTTCGTATATTCGAGATCATTCCAGATGATGGTAGAAGTCGATAACATGCGAGTGATGCAGGTTTTGGCCGATGCCACCAACGTCATTGCCGAAGGTGAAGTGTTGCAGCTTTTGAATTGTCATAATGCCGATTTGGATGAACAGGGCTACTTGAAGGTGATTCGTTGCAAGACCGCAAAACTGTTTGAGGCGGCCACCCGGCTCGGCGCGATACTTGGCAATGCTTCACGCCCCGATGAAGAGGCGATGGCAAGTTACGGCATGCATCTTGGTACAGCCTTCCAGTTAATTGATGACGTGCTCGACTATTCCGGTGACCGCCAGCAGACCGGGAAAAACATTGGTGATGATTTAGCCGGAGGGAAAGCGACTCTACCGCTGATTTACGCCATGAAACAAGCCGACAAGAGGCAAGCAGCAATTATCCGCAGGGCGATTGAGCAGGGTGGGCTTGACGACTTTGAAACCGTGCTCGATACGATTCATGAAACACGCGCTCTCGATTACGCGCGTGCGCAGGCCAGGATTGAAGCGAGTGCGGCTTGCGAGCTTTGCGCAATGCTGCCGCGTTCAATTTACCGAGATTCTTTGTTACAATTGGCGGACTTTGCGGTCAGCAGAAGCTGTTAGAACGTCGGGCGCAAATGGTGGCTTTTGCCACGGCCTGCGACAATTTGTACAAACCATCTCCAACCGGGCCTAAAATAATCCCGGACTGCTGCAATCGGGGTGTAGCTCAGCCTGGTAGAGTACTGCGTTCGGGACGCAGGAGTCGCTGGTTCGAATCCAGTCACCCCGACCAAATTTGTTGCGGGGTGCCTTGATTCTCGGCGCGGAGAACGAGTTTGAACAAATTGCTGTTGGTAATAATTGCCGGATTGCTGGTTTACTGGATTTTTAGGGGTTATCGCGAGACCCCGTTGAGGCCAGGCGAGAAGCGAGAAACTTCGGTGGAAGACATGGTGCGCTGCGCGCAGTGCGGGGTTAATTTGCCGAAGAGCGAGAGCGTTATTGACGGTCGCGGCGGTTTTTTTTGTTCCCAGGAACATTTGCGTGCGCATTCGAGCGATAAACAGCGCGACCCGTTTGTCGATTAGTTGAAGCAAGTGCCAGATCCGCAAATACACGGCTCGAGCAGATCGGAAAACGTTGCCCAAGATGGTCTTGGCGGTGGGGATAAGGAAATTCTAGGCCGTTTCAAGTCCGTCCTTCGAGAGCTGCGCCTCATCCTGTGGCAGGAAATGACCGCGCCGGTGCAGTTGCTGGGCGCACAGCAATCCGAATATCCGGAATCCTTCTGGCGCTCTCTCCTTTACTTCAATTTCTATCGAATTGTCGTTGCTGTTTCGTTTATTTTTACCGCCAAGTATTTCGGACAATCGCTGTTTGGTTCGCTCGATCAAAACCTGTTTTGGCGTGGCAGCGTGATGTATGTATTGTTTGGAATTTTCTGTCATTTCACCATCTCTGCGCGGCGACCGCATTTTTCCCTGCAACTCAGCTTGCAGGTTCTTGGTGACATCGTATTTCTTGTGGCACTCATGTATGCCAGCGGTGGAATCACCAGCGGACTCGGCTTGCTTCTGATCGCGTCGCTCGCTGCGGCCGGTCTGATCATTCGGGGGCGCTTATCCTTATTTTATGCGGCGCTGGCGAGCATTGCGGTGCTCTTGCAGCAGACCTTGCAAGTTCTGCAAGGACACGAGGAAAGCACGCAGTACGTGCAGTCCGGTTTGCTCAGCGTGGGTTATTTCGCGACCGCTTGGCTCGCGAATGCGCTGGCCAAGTATGCCTTGGCAAGCGAGCGTCTTGCCTTGCAGCGCGGTATTGAGCTCGCCAACTTGGCGCAAGTCAATCAACTGGTTATTCAGGATATGCAGGACGGTGTGCTGGTAGTGGATGAAAACGGGACGATCCGACAACATAATTCGCAGGTGGAAAGATTTCTAGGCAAACTGCGACGTGAGCGAGGGAAAGACGTGATGTTGCACGAATATGCTGCGGCGCTGGCCGGGCGGCTTGAGGATTGGCGTGGCCAGCGTGGCACAGTCGAACCCCTGGCGATTTCGCGCGCGCGTCTCATCGGGGTGCGCTTCGTGGCCGTGGGCGATCGTCAAGCTCTAGGGACGGTCATTTTTCTGGAAGACTTGAGCCGCGTTCAGGCGCAAGCGCAGCAGCTCAAGCTGGCCGCGTTGGGTAGGCTCACCGCCAATATTGCGCACGAAATCAGAAATCCCTTGAGTTCAATTAGCCATGCCACCGAGTTACTTCAGGAAGAACCCGATCAGACGGATACGCAAGTCCGCTTGCTAGAGATAATTAGCGAGAATGCCCAACGCCTGGATCGCATGGTGCAGGATGTGCTCAAGCTCAACCGCCGGGACCGCGCGCTCCCCGAGACCATAAACGTGGCTGATTTCCTGCGGACGTTTGTCGAAGAGTTCTGCCGCAACGAAAAGATTTCCACCAATATCTTCAGACTTGAAAGTCACGCTCGACCGGTGTTGTACTTCGACCGCAGCCATTTGAATCAAGTCATGTGGAATCTTTGTCGCAACGCCTTGCGCCATTGCCAGAAGCGGGAAGGCAGCATTCGGCTGATTGCATCGGACGGCACCGGCAAGGATACGGTAAAATTAGATGTTATTGACGACGGTCCAGGAGTGGCGCCGGCGTTTCGCGGCCACCTGTTCGAGCCATTTTTTACAACTGCGTCGGGCGGAACGGGATTGGGTCTGTACATTGCGCGGGAAATTTGCGACGCTAACGGTGCGACGCTGGATTACGTGGAAGCTACACCAGGCGGCCATTTCACGCTACTTTGCAAGGCAAAGGCATGAGCAAACGCAAATCAAGCAGGCTGGAAAGCGAGGCATCAGGACGCAACGTCCTTATCGTGGACGATGAGGTCGACATTCTGGAACTGCTGGAACTTACCTTGTTGCGCATGGGGCTGGAAGTAGAGCGCGCAGAAAATCTTGCTTCAGCAACCAAGCTATTACAAACCCGGCACTATGATTTGTGTCTCACCGACATGCGTTTGCCGGATGGCGATGGATTGGATCTTGTCAAGTATATAAATTCGCACTGCGAGGATTTGCCGGTGGCAGTGATCACGGCCCACGGCAGCGCGGAGAACGCGGTCGCCGCTCTAAAGGCGGGGGCGTTCGATTACATCGCCAAACCGGTTTCACTCGAACAATTGCGCACCTTGGTGAAATCCGCGTTAAGTCTTGCCCAACCTGCCGAAGACAAGACCGGCGAAAGCCGGCTGCTGGGCGCGTCGGAAGCCATGAGCCAAGTGCGGCAACTCATTGAAAAACTCTCGCGAAGCGAAGCACCGGTTTATATCAGTGGCGAATCGGGAACCGGAAAGGAACTCGCAGCAAGACTGATCCACGAAAAGAGCGCACGCCGGAGCGGGCCATTTGTACCGGTAAATTGTGGCGCGATACCGGAAAACCTGATGGAGAGCGAGTTTTTCGGATATAAGAAAGGTGCCTTCACGGGTGCTGAGCAGGACCGAGACGGTTTTTTCCAGGCCGCAAACGGGGGCACGCTTTTTCTCGATGAAGTAGCCGATCTACCGTTGTTGATGCAAGTAAAACTGTTGCGCGCAATTCAGGAGAAAAAAGTGCGCAAGGTGGGATCCACGCAAGAGGAAAACGCCGATGCGCGCATCATCAGCGCTACCCATCAGAACCTTGCCAAGGGCGTGGAGAATGGCAAATTCCGCCAGGATCTTTATTACCGGCTCAATGTCATCGAATTGAAGATGCCCTCGCTGCGCGATATGCGCGACGATATTCCTTTGATTGCTCAGGCGGTTTTAGCTCAACTTGCCAAGCAACATGGCGCTCCCGCAGCCGAGCTAGACGATGATGCCTTGCAAGCGCTTTTGCAATACGATTTTCCAGGCAATGTTCGGGAGCTTGAAAACGTTCTAGAACGGTCGCTCGCGCTTAGCTCAGGGCCGAAAATCGTGCGCGATGATCTGCAGCTGACTCCACAGCAGCCGGCGGAACGAGTAAGCGTACCCGACGGCAAATGGCCGCTACAGGATTATCTCGACAGAATTGAAAAGGATGCAATATTGGAAGCTTTGGGGAAGACCCGCTTTAATCGCACTGCGGCGGCGAAATTGCTTGGCATTACCTTTCGGTCGTTGCGCTACCGTATGGAACGCTTGGGAATTGATTGAAACGGGTTCCGGAGCATACTTGTCAGCACGTGCAGCTCGATCCCCAAAGCGTACTTTCGGGCGCGCGCTACCTACCCTCTCCCAATTGTGACGATCGCCCACCGGGCAGTGCAGTCGAGTTATTGGTGATTCATAACATCAGCCTGCCACCCAACGAATTTGGTGGTTCGGGAGTGGCGGAGCTGTTTACCAACCGCCTCAATCCGGCTGCCCACCCCTATTATCAGGCGATTCGCGAGCTCAAAGTCTCTACACATTTCTTTGTACGTCGCGACGGAGAAATCCTGCAATTTGTGCCCTGCTGCAAGCGGGCTTGGCATGCGGGAATATCGAACTGGCGTGGCCGCACTCGTTGCAATGATTTTTCCATAGGCATAGAACTAGAGGGAAGCAATTTGCTCCCGTTCCGCGAATCTCAATACCACGCGCTTAAATTGCTCACTCTAGAAATGAAACGGACTTACCCGATCAAGGATATCGTCGGACATTCCGCAATCGCGCCAAGCCGCAAGGCTGACCCCGGCCCATTCTTTGACTGGGACCGTTTTCTTAAGGATGTGCGCAGCTAATTCGATCTTTTTACTACCTATAGTAATCCCCGCCCAGTCTCACCACAAAAAGTAGTTGCAGATGCGGATTCAAGCTACTAGAATTAGTTGAGAAAGGTTCATTCATAACTATATATAGTAGTCGAGGGGGACGCGCCCTTTTGCTTTAACCCGCTAAATAAAAAGCTTAAAAAGACATTAGGAGACATCGAGATGCAGGAGCATGTTGTTAGCGAAGCTGGTTCTGTCACTGCCGGGGCGGGCATCAGCTTTTCGGATATTGCACCTATTCCTGACCAGGACCCGCGCTTTGCGCAGTACAAGGTTATCCGCCGCAACGGTAGCGTGGTTGCATTCGAGCCTACCAAAATTTCACTGGCAATGACCAAAGCGTATCTCGCCGTGAATGGCGGGCAGGGGGCGGCTTCGGCGCGTATCCGCGAGATGGTCACGAAACTTACCCAAACCGTGGTGAATGCGCTGATGCGACGCCAACCGAACGGCGGCACTTTCCACATCGAAGACATTCAGGACCAGGTGGAACTTTCCCTTATGCGCTCGGGAGAGCATGAAGTGGCGCGATCATATGTGCTCTACCGGGAAGAGCGCGCACGCAACCGCGCCAAACAGAAGGCAGTACTCGAAGCCGCGGCGCCGTCACAGGTAATCAACGTAGTCGAAAATGGCCGTAAGGTTCCGCTCGACCTGCAACGTCTGGGCACGCTATTGCAGACCTCCTGCGCGGGTCTAGGAAAGGCAGTGGACGCCGGGGCGATCCTCAAATCGACGCTCAAGGACTTGTACGAGGGCGTGCCAGTGGAGGAGGTACGCAAATCGGCGATCCTTTCAGCGCGCTCGCTGATAGAAAAGGACCCGGCTTATAGTTTTGTTACTGCGCGATTACTGCTGCACTCGATCCGGTTGGAAGCGCTTGGCGAAGAGGTGAGCCAGGAACAGATGGTAGCGGCCTATGCCGAATACTTTCCGCGCTTCATTCAGGAAGGAATCGATGCTGAATTGCTTGACCCGCGTCTCGCACGTTTTGATCTGCGGCGCCTGGCCGCGGCGCTGGATGCGGGCCGTGATCTGCAGTTCGGCTATCTCGGGCTGCAGACCCTTTACGACCGCTATTTCTTGCATGTTCATGGGCGCCACATCGAGCTTCCGCAAGCGTTTTTCATGCGCGTAGGGATGGGACTGGCTATCAATGAAATCGACCGCGAGGCCCGCGCCATTGAGTTCTATAACATCCTCTCCAGCTTCGATTTCATGAGCTCGACACCGACGCTGTTTAATTCGGGCACCTTACGATCGCAGCTTTCCAGCTGCTACCTTGCCACGGTCCAAGACGACCTAGATGGAATTTACGAGGCGATTAAAGAAAATGCTCTTCTTGCCAAATATGCCGGGGGCTTGGGAAATGACTGGACACCGGTGCGCGCCTTAGGCAGCCACATCAAAGGCACCAATGGCAAGTCGCAAGGCGTGGTGCCTTTCCTGAAAGTGGTGAATGATACTGCGGTCGCGGTAAACCAGGGAGGCAAACGTAAGGGAGCGGTCTGCTCGTACCTCGAGACCTGGCATCTGGATATCGAGGAATTTCTCGAATTACGGAAGAACACGGGTGACGACCGCCGGCGCACGCATGACATGAACACGGCTAACTGGATTCCAGATCTGTTTATGAAGCGTGTCATGGAAGGCGGTGAGTGGACGCTGTTTTCACCTTCAGATGTACCCGACTTGCACGACAAGTACGGCAAAGCGTTCGAAGAAGCGTATACCGCATATGAAGCGAAGGTCGCCAAAGGTGAACTCAAGCTATATAAAAACATTCCGGCGCTTACGCTCTGGCGCAAAATGCTGACCATGCTGTTCGAGACGGGCCATCCGTGGATCACTTTCAAGGACGCATGCAATATCCGCTCGCCTCAGCAGCATGTTGGCGTTGTGCACAGCTCAAATCTTTGTACCGAGATCACTCTCAATACCAACAAGTCCGAAATAGCGGTGTGCAATTTGGGTTCGCTTAACTTGGTCGCGCACCTCAAAGACGGCAAGCTTGACCATGACAAGCTGCGGCGCACTGTGGGTACAGCCATGCGCATGTTGGACAACGTAATCGACATCAATTTCTATGCTGTCAACAAGGCGCGCAATTCCAATCTCAAGCATCGCCCCGTAGGCCTTGGCATAATGGGTTTCCAGGATTGCTTGCACGAGCTGCGTATCCCTTACGCTTCCCCGGATGCAATCGGATTTGCTGACCGCTCGATGGAAGCGGTGGCATACCATGCGTATTGGGCATCTACGGTGCTCGCGGCCGAGCGCGGGCGTTATCCTTCGTATGCCGGATCCTTATGGGACCGCGGCATACTGCCGCAGGATACTTTGAAATTGCTCAGCGAAGCGCGCGGCGGCCATGTCGAGGTTGATCAATCATCGGTGCTCGACTGGGATGCTCTGCGTGCACGCATAAAGAATCACGGCATGCGTAATTCCAACTGTCTCGCGATTGCGCCTACCGCCACGATCGCCAATATCATCGGGGTATCGGCAAGCATCGAGCCCACTTACCAGAATCTTTATGTTAAATCCAATCTTTCCGGAGAATTTACGGTGGTCAATTGCTATTTAGTCGAGGACCTGAAAAAACTCGGCATGTGGGACGAAGTGATGATTTCGGATCTAAAGTATTTCGACGGGGCGCTCTCAAAAATCGATCGTATCCCGAGTGATATTCGCAACCTTTACGCGTCTGCTTTTGAGATTGATCCTGTTTTTCTGGTGGAAGCGGCATCGCGCCGTCAGAAATGGATTGATCAGGCACAGTCACTCAACATCTATTTGGCGGGGGCAAGCGGCAAAAAACTTGACGAAATCTACAAGTTGGCATGGCGGCGTGGTTTAAAAACCACCTATTACCTGCGCACATTGGGCGCAACGCATGCTGAAAAATCCACGGTAAAAGCTGGGCAGCTCAATGCCGTGCCGGTATCGGAGAACCCAACTCCGGATCGCATAGAATTATGTTCCATCGACAATCCCTCTTGTGAGTCGTGTCAGTAATAAGCGTCCACCTAAAACTACATAAAGGAGGCAAGATGTTGCAGTTCGAGAATGATTTGGATCCGTTTCCAGGGTTCGGCCTGCAGCCGGCGACCGGGTTCGTACCGGAGACGCCGGCATCCGCAAAGCCGGAAGAGCGCTATGCCGCCGGCAACAGCGTGAAGCGAATTTCCGTTGAAGACAAACATATAATCAATTGCCGCGCTGACGTTAACCAGCTGGTACCGTTCAAATACAAGTGGGCCTGGGAAAAGTATCTCGCCGCTTGTGCCAATCACTGGATGCCGCAGGAAATTAACATGAGCCGCGACATCGCGTTATGGAGAGATCCGCAGGGTCTTAGCGAAGACGAGCGGTTCATCATTAAACGCAATCTGGGGTTTTTCGTCACAGCCGACAGTCTCGCCGCAAATAATATCGTGCTTGGCACGTACCGCCACATAACTAATCCGGAATGCCGACAGTATTTGCTGCGTCAGGCATTCGAAGAAGCTATTCACACCCATGCTTACCAGTATATAACGGAAAGCCTGGGACTTGATGAAGGCGAAATTTTCAATATGTATCACGAAATTGCGAGCATACGTGACAAGGACGAATTCTTGTTGCCGTTCATCGATACGTTGACTAATCCCGAATTTAGGACTGGCACAACAGAAAATGACCAACGGCTTTTGAAGAGCCTGATCGTGTTTGCCTGCATCATGGAAGGAATGTTCTTCTACGTGGGGTTTACACAAATACTGGCGCTAGGACGGCAAAACAAGATGACTGGCGCGGCCGAGCAATACCAATACATCCTGCGTGACGAATCCATGCATTGCAACTTTGGTATCGATGTTATTAATCAGATCAAGATGGAAAATCCACATTTGTGGACGCCCGAATTCCGCGAGGAGATAAAAGACTTGGTCCAAAAAGGAGTGGAACTGGAATACCGGTACGCCGAAGACACCATGCCGCGTGGCGTTCTGGGCCTTAACGCGGCGATGTTTAAGGAGTACCTGCGCTTTGTCGCCAACCGCCGCTGCCAGCAAATTGGTCTGGATACAATGTATCAGGGGGCGGCCAATCCTTTTCCATGGATGAGCGAATTAATTGACCTGAAAAAGGAGAAGAACTTTTTTGAAACGCGCGTAATCGAGTATCAAACAGGTGGGGCGTTAAACTGGGATTGACGGTGATTGGTTTCTAGGCCAATGAAGGTTGAGAAAGAAAAACGGATCTTAGCTCCAAGCGTGAAGCCTGGAGAAGACGAGCGCGACTTTGGATGCTATTGATTGGGAGAACTCCTGCAAAATCCCGGTACCGCGGGTCGCGGAGCCGACCGGCTGTACTATACCGGGGTAAGCTGTGGCGAGTGGTAGTGTACGTTTTAAAACGTTAATTCTTGTGTAGGAGGTTGTTATGGCAGCGAAACGCAAGTCCAAGAAGAGGACCGGTAAGAAGAAAAAAGCCATGCGAAGCAAAAAGGCAATGAGGAGAAAATTGGCTAAAAAGAGAACGGCCAAAAAAAAGAAGGCCGTGGCAAGGAAATCTGCCTTGAAAAGAGCGGCCAAAAAGAAGTCAGCAAAGAAGTCAATGAAAAAGGGAGCGGCAAAGAGGCACGCCCGGAAAAGGGCAAAACCCGGCAAACCAGCGGTAAAGCCTGCGGCGACGCCAGTGACCAGTCCCGCCCAAGCGCCGGAGCCACGGCCGATTTCAACTCCGGCTCCCTCGGCTTGGCCCTTTGCTCCGACTGGATCGAGGCCGTTGTAGCTGATTCGGCGGCGACTACCGACACTCCCCATTACTGGCAGCGTGCCCGCGGTCGCCGTCTCGGCTTTCGACTCCCAATCGGATCATTAGCGCGAAACAAATACTACCACTAATTTGTCAGCGACGGTGAGAAACTGGGTTCTGCACAGAGCAAAATTTCGGACAAATACCTTTTTTGCGGCTAGAATCATTGAGGGCCAGCTCTTGGAGCCACAAAAGTATAATAATGTATTGAATAGAAAAGAAAAACATAACAAGCTCGAATCAAAGCCCAAGCATTGACTCTAATGCGAGTGCCCCCGGAAAGAACTGTCCTCTACCGGAACGCACCGTTTCGGTGCGAAATTTTGGTCTTGCAAATCCCGGTCCCCGCGGCAATATGTATCGCGTTGCATCATAATAATAAAATGATGCAAGTTAAAATTTAATAACCGTTTGTTAAACAGTATGATATAATAATGCTGCTTTGCACAAATGCCTGGCGGCCGGTTATCACGAAAATTAGAACCGCTTAGCAGGCAAGCCGCGGGGAATAAATGGTCCTCGAATGCGTTTTGGTAATAGTGCAATAACCAGTTAGTAGACGAGGAGGTATTTGCAATTATGGCTAAATCGACGCACGTCGAAATCAACAATGAGGCCCCGTTGCCGGAAAAGGGGCGAAGTTTGATCGTTTTTTTCGCGCTAATGATGAGCCTTTTGTCGCTTGCATTGAGCTTGCACTCTCCTGAACTGCCTCAACTTGAGAGCGCTACGGTTGATTCCGGAAAATCTGCGCTTTCGCCGATCCAGAACGAATCGGTGGATTTGCCGGAGCAGGACGTTCTGGAACCAAGGGTACCGGCAGATGGCAAGTTAATAGCGATCGCCGAATTTGAATCAAAGCGGTATCGAGTTTCTGTGGATGCCACTTTGGACCTGGTTAGCGCGGCTTTCGCGGCAGGAAAGCAGACCGGTCTGGATCCTTTGTTGATCATCGCAGTTATGGCCGTTGAATCCCGGTTCAATCCCATCGCCGAAAGTGTCGCGGGTGCAAAAGGCCTTATGCAGGTGATTCCGCGATACCACATGGAAAAAATAATTGCATCGGGTGGAGAAAAGGCCATGCTTGATCCCGAAACTAATATTCTTCTAGGCGCCAGAATATTGAGGGAATATATTGTGCGTAGTGGGGATCTAACCACTGCACTTCGAATGTACAACGGGGCATTGGAAAACGGGTCTAGTCAGTATGCGGAAAAAGTAATTAACGAAAAGCAACGGCTACAACAAATTCTGAAAAATTACCGCAGCCAGGTCTAATTTTCCGCTGAAGCGGGCGGGCAATGGGCGCTCGGCATTCTGACGATACGCGCGCGGTTGCCGCAAGTGCGCTGACTGCCTTGGAGGATTTGTCCGAAAGGTCTCATTGACGCTGCCACGACTGGCGTTCGTAAACTAAAGCCAGTGAAGCCGACTGCTAAGACAGCTACCTCATCCACAGTGAAGCTTGCTAGGTAAAAAAACAGTGCCTAGTTTCACCTATTGGCCCAACTAACTGTGAGCGCCCACTATCGCGTTACCAAACAGCTCGCAGTGCTAATTTGCGGCATGGGGGTACGGGACACCGGAGGGCGGTCTGTAAAAACCATCCCCGAGTCCAAGACGTTCAACCGGTATTGCACGACGCCTAACGACAAGCTAAATGCCTCTGGAGCGCGCCTTGGTCAACAGTCCCGCCTAGAATTCGTCGCAATTCGCAATTCTTAGGCACCTGGAAAACCGAGATCCCGCGGTGGCATAAGTCAAATAGCGTGGCCAAAACGCCATGAAGACTGTAGTCGCAAGTCGACTAATTCCTGTGAAGGACATTGATCGCAGAGAGTCGCCGGACGTGTTACAGCGGAATTGCGCTCTGCGCGATCCGGAAACTGGGTTACCGCAATATTCGGGTCGAAGACCGTAGCCCGGCTGCGGAACTTGCCTATTTTTTGGATCGTTGCATCGCGTCGGAAACAAAATCACGAATCAGCTTTTATGGAGAAATTTTTCCAGACGGTGCACCCCTTCCACCAGATTTTCCAAAGAGGTGGTGTAGGCAAATCTAACGTGCTGCCTTGCTTCGTGGCGCCCAAAATCCACGCCTGGAGTTATCGCAACCCCCGCGTGCTCCAGAATTTCCCAAGCAAAAGTTTCGCTGTCATTGTTGAACCGGCTGCAGTCAGCATACAGATAAAAAGCTCCCTGTGGATTAATGGGAACATTTAAGCCCAAATTGCGTATGGCCGGCAGCAAATAATCACGGCGCCGTTGGAATTCGATTCTTCGCTGTTCCAGGATGGCAATGGTATCGGGATGAAATGCCGCAAGTGCCGCGTATTGTGCAGGAGTGGACGCGGCGAGAAAAATGTTTTGCGCAAGCTTGTCGGCATCGTGCATGCGGGATTCCGGCGCTACCAGCCAACCCAGTCGCCATCCGGTCATTCCAAAATATTTGGAAAAACTGTTGACGACAAATACGTCATCCGAAGTAGACAAGGCACTCGCGGCTTTTCCTTGGTACACGAGCCCATGGTATATCTCATCGGCGATGAGCGTGCCGCCTAGAGCCTCAACTTTTTCGATTATGTCACGCAGATTTTCCGGGTCCACAACAGTCCCGGTCGGGTTGGCGGGCGAGGCGATCATTACTGCCGCGGTATCGGCCTCCCAATGCTGGGCAATGAGTTGGGAAGTCAGCTGGTAGCCGTTGACTGCGCTGGTCCCTATTCCTATCGGGAGACCTTCGATGAGCCGCACAAGATGGCGGTTGCAGGGGTAGCCCGGATCACTCATCAGCACCTTATCGCCGGGATTCACTAACATGCCTAACGCTAACAGCAGCGCTCCGGATGCGCCAGGGGTGACGATAATCCGTGCGCGCGAAACTCTGAGGCCGTAGCGTTCCAAGTAAAAACCTGCGATCGCTTCCCGCAATTGCGGGAGCCCAAGGGCTGGCGTATAGCGAATATCGCCCTGCTGCAGCGCCCGTATTCCAGCGGCAATCACTGACTGCGGCGTAGGGAAATCCGGCTCCCCGATTTCCATATGAATAATAGAACGTCCTTGCGCTTCCAGCTCGCGCGCCCGCGCCAACAGTGCCATTACATGAAAGGGCTGAATCTCCGACATTCTACGTGCGGAGCGGGTTTTTTTTTCGATAACCATTGCTTTCATCCTAATTGGGCTCCAATGATCAGCCTATTGAACATTCAAGGTTGTTCGTTAGGGTTATGGCTGCCCTTTTCGTTGTGCGCAAGACTGCAATTTATACCTCGGAATCAAACTTATCGCATGTGTTGGCAAGACAAGCCGATTTTCCTGCCGCCAACATGCGCGGACTATCGCGAGAGCGCGCAACAAGAAGACCAGAAAGTAGCGTGTCAGGGCTTTACTTTATTTGTCCTAAAGAAGCTCATCGGATTGCGTCACTTCGGTATCGGTAAAACACTCGCAAGCAACGACGCCGATCATCGAAGCATCGCATGGGCAACGAACGCAAGTCTGAAGACTCGCACGCGCTCCAGCAAGTATGGCCAAAGCTCCTGCCTGTCTTTCGCAGCGCTTATCCGGGGATAAATATGCCGGCCGCCACATTTGAGGGGCATTGCCTTAGGAGTTCGTATCCTTTGGAGGGTCGCAGGCAAAAGCTTACCGTAGTTTGCACAGCTTCCCAAGGCGAACGTGGCGTTCTGCGATAATATTACAGTCGTCATCCACGGAGTCCTAATGAAAACTAACCTCGAACCCGGGCTTTCGTTTGAATTCAAGTTCAAAATCCCGACAACTAAGACTGTTCCAAATCTCTTTCCGGAATCACGAATGTTTAGGGAAATGCCGCAGGTGCTGGCTACCGGTTTCCTGGTCGGATTGGTCGAGTGGGCGTGCATCGAGGCGATTCGCCCGTGCCTAGACTGGTCCGATGAGCAAACCCTCGGCACACGTGTAAATCTGAGCCACAATGCTCCTACCCCGCCCGGTCTAACGGTTACGGTGGCGGTCCGGCTGGAAAAGGTTGACGGACGAAGGCTGGAATTTTCGGTAAGTGCGCATGATGGCCTAGACGCTATTTCCACCGGAACGCATGAACGTTTCATAATCGACAGCACGAAGTTTGCAAAAAGAGTGGCCGAGAAAGCCGCGCGCGCGACCGAGTAAGCGCCGGGGCTGCCGCCCCTTGCAAACTTGGGTTTGCCATTGGCTGAAAAGCTTGCTAAAAATAAATTGGGCTGGAATGAACATGCCGTGAATATAAAAGGAGGGAATATGCCTGATATCATTCGCAAAGTGGACTACTTCACCGTGAGCGCGCCCAACAAGGTGGGGGAAGGTGTACGCATGCTGAAGGTGTTACGTGATGCCAACGTGAATCTGCTGGCTTTTTCGGGTTTTCCGAGGGGCGGGCGGGCACAGATCGATTTTATTCCCGAAAACATGATGGCTCTTAAGGACGCGGCAAAAAGGGCCAAAATTAAGCTCGGTGCAAAAAAAACCGGGTTTCTGATCCAAGGGGAGGATCGTGTCGGCGCCATCGTCGATACCCTGGGCAAGTTGGCAGAAGCCAAAATTAACGTCACGGCTTTGGACGCGGTGACAGCCGGGGAGGGGCGCTACGGAGTGATATTCTGGGTGAAACCCAAGGACGTCGCGAAAACGGCGAAACTCCTGGGCGCAATGTAATCGAAGCGGATTTCGTCAGCCGACGCGGTTTTCCATTCGGCCGATTCCCTCGATTTCGGTCTCCAACAGATCACCCGACTCTAAATACTCGGGCGGCACGCGGGCAAAACCGACTCCAGCGGGGGTGCCTGTAGAAATGATATCCCCTGCTTCAAGGGTCATTCCCAATGAAAGTTCGGCGATGAGGCGCGGAACTTTGAAATAAAGGTGGCGCGTGCTGGAATCCTGCTTGGTAATACCGTTGACGCGGGTGACCACTCTCAGATCGGCCGGGTCTAGTTCGTCTCGCGTCACAATCCACGGTCCCATCGGGCAGGCACCGTCGAGACTCTTGCCTTTGAGCCATTGACCGCCGTGGCGTCGCTGTAGATCGCGCGCGGAAATGTCGTTTAATGCCGTATAGCCGAAGACATAATCCGGCGCCTCGCTTTCGGGAATATTCTTGCCGTTTTTGCCGATTATGACCGCAAGCTCCACTTCCCAATCGATTTGCGCCGACACTTTCGCATCGTAGGGTATCCTGTCGTAGGGTCCCGTTACGGCGGTGGGGGCCTTGCTGAAAAATACCGGGTGCTCGGGCAACTCTTGGGCACTACGTCGTATGGCTTCCCCTTCGGCGAAGTGCTCAAGGTAATTCCATCCCACGCAAAAGACGTTTTTGCGCGGTCGCGGAATCGGCGCGAGGAGCTTGAGTTGGGCCAATTCGAGCCCCGCGTCTCCTGCCCCCAAAAGCTTCTGTACCGCCGCCAATCCTGCGGGACCGGAACTAATCAACGCGAGCATGTCGGAAGCATCAAACGGCAGCTTGATGCTCAACCTTCTGGCCTGCTCGCCCAAGTCGAGTACACGATTACCGCTTCCCAGTAGCCCCACCCGCGGGGAGCCAGCGCCGATGAAAGTGAGGAGTCGCATGCAGGGGACCGACCTTCAGCGATTGTTTTTCGTGGGTCGGCCCGTGGTCCCGGAAGCTGACGTGTTCTGGCGCGAATTCCGCGCCCGATTTGCTGTTAATCCGATTGTGGTAACGAAGGGCTTTGGCCGCCGATCGTTCAGCGGATTAGGCGCCAGTATGACCGGTCTGAGCATCATGTTTAGTTTCTCGCCGAGAAACCTTTCAATCAAACTATAACAGGCCTATCTGGCAGTTCAAAGCGCTGCATTGCGCTATGATTAGATCCGGTGATTTGGTGAAATAATTACGTATCTCGGTCGTAACGCGCGAGAATAGTGCATGGACAGGAACACCGCTGCGGTTACCAGCCTGACCGAGGTCGGTATTGAATTATGCCGACAGCGTGCTGCCAAAGGAATCGAGGCAATGCCCATCAGCGCTTTGCCTGAGGTGGAAGGCGCCACTATGAAAGCCAAGGATTACGGTGCGCTCTCACTGGGTCCAACTTCAATTTTGCCTATGCCCAAAAAGAATTACGACCGCATCGACAGTTTTTCCAGTGGTTTCTGTCAGCTTTCGAGAGTAGGCGGTGGGAACGGGCTAAGAAGACAGGCGGGGGGCACCTGTACAACAGAGTCGCTTGCGACCTTGCCGAATGCCAGGGCAAGCGGCGGCATCTATTGCTATAGAAGACGGGTTCCGTGGTGACGTACTTGTCAGCCAACAAATTGAGTTCGAATCGCGATTGGCTGGTGAAACAGCTTGCACGCGCTGTCGTTTCGCCACTATGGCAGGGCAGGCCTGAGCAGGCAATGATTGAGCCCGGCGATAGCGTTCGAGCGGCGGTTCTGATACCGCTGATCAATCGCGCTTCGGGGATCACGGTATTGTTTACCCAACGCACTGCGCATCTTGCCGATCATGCTGGTCAAATCAGCTTTCCGGGTGGCCGGGTGGAGGCGGGTGATGTGAGCTCGCACGATACGGCGTTACGTGAGGCGGAGGAAGAAATTGGCTTGCCGCGCTCGAGGGTGGATATACTGGGAAGCCTGCCGGATTACTATGTTCCAACCGGCTTTAGAGTGATTCCAGTGGTAGGGCTGATCGAACCGCCTTTTCCGGTGAAACTCGACAGCTTTGAAGTCGCGGAGATTTTTGAGGTCCCACTGCACTTTTTTCTCGACCCGCTGAATCACCAGCGCCGCGACATGGACTATAAGGGAAAGCAGCGGCAATATTACGCAATGCCTTACGAAGGGCGTTTCATCTGGGGCGCAACGGCGGGAATTTTATTTAACCTGTACCAAGTGCTACGCAGCCAATCAGAATAGGCTACCGTATTTTGAGAATGGCCATCACCTTGGCCAGCGGGTCTATTGGTTCTTGGCGTTTTCCCGCCTTGTGCAATGCCTCGCCCTCGGCGCGCAGTTTTTTCGCCTCTGCCGACTGCTCGGCACTGAGCTTCGGATTAGCGGCAAGTGAGTCATCGATTTTTTTCATGTCCATGGGGCAATGATAGGCAAAAGCTGAAGCACTCGGGAAAATTAGATCCGCAGCCAGCAAAAATCCTTCGATGTGCATTTTATTCTTCTCTCCTCGAGCCGGAAGTTACCGAGCCCACATTGAGCGCCGACCGAATGCTTGCGGTTGCGGGAAATTTAGCAAGCTAGCCGCATTCCCGCCTGCCGACAAACCACGAAAATTATAATATCAGGATGGGCCTTTCAGCTTTGGCCAATATCTGGCGATGCAGAGCGTAGGTATGGCAATATAAGGGCTTGGCAATATCAACGGTAATTGACAATGCCAAACAACCGCAAAGATCAGGAGATTTCGATGTTGCGTTCCGAGATCGAAATGCTGATGTCCGAACGCCGAACCTTGCTGCGAGTTACCGGCGCCGCAGCGGTATTCGTCGCCAACATGGACAGTAAAAGCCTGCCTCGGGAGACCTACCAATCAGCGGAAATGCTCGCGGAAGGTTTGAACGCACTCCTAGAAGATACGCTGCGCGACGCGCTGGACGCGGTAAAAGCTCTGGGCGGAGCTGAGGAAACGAAGAAATAATCCGACACGGGGTGCGCCTATTGCGTATCGGACACGAGAGCACGGTGGATGCCCAAGCCGCGAGACCCAAAGTTGCAGTAATTCTAACTGGCGGCGGCGCGCGCGCCGCCTATCAAGTGGGAGTGCTCTGGGCCATATCCCGTTTGCTCCCGAGGAACGCGCCTAACCCGTTTCCAATCATCTGTGGGACCTCGGCCGGGGCTTTTAATGCAGCCGCACTGGCAGTCAGCGCAACGGAGTTCCGCATAGGAGTAGGCCGCCTAATGGCGGTATGGCGCAATTTTCATGTAGGGCAGGTCTATCGCTCCGATCCTGCCGGGGTGTTCGTCTCAGGCGCTCGCTGGATGGCTGCAATGCTGATCGGCGGGCTGGGAAAACACAACCCCGTATCGCTGCTTGACAACAGACCGCTTGAGGCACTTCTCAGAAACAAACTCGAATTCAAAGGCGTGCAAGCGAGCATTGACCTGGGCGCGCTCTGTGCCTTGAGCATCACTGCTTCGGGATATACTTCAGGACAATCCGTCACATTTTACCAAGGCGTACCTACGCTGACGCCGTGGAAACGTGCGCGTCGCTTGGGGATACCCGCGCAAATCGGACTGGAACATCTCCTCGCGTCTTCGGCTATTCCCTTCATGTTTCCCGCGGTAAGAATCAACCGCGAGTATTTTGGGGATGGTTCGATGCGTCAGTATGCGCCAATTAGTCCAGCCCTGCATTTGGGCGCCGAGCGCGTACTTGTGGTGGGAGTGACTTTGGCAGAGGAAGGTAAGCGGGTCAAATCAGAGGGTTATCCATCGCTCGCCGAAATCGCCGGTCACACCCTGAACAGCATTTTTCTTGACAGCATGGAAGTGGATCTCGAACGGCTACAACGTATCAATAAAACACTACAATTAGTGCAGCCCAAAGTTCTTGAGAAGAGCGAGCTATCGTTGCACCACGTCGATGTGCTGGTGATCTCCCCAAGTGAGGCAATCGAGTCCATTGCCGCTAAGCATGTGCATAACCTGCCGCGCGCCATTCGCTTCCTTTTGCGAGGGGTTGGTGCTACCCGGCGCAGTGGGTCGAATCTGGCGAGCTATTTGTTGTTCGAGAAATCGTTTTGCCGCGAACTAATGGATCTGGGCTATCACGACGCAATGCGCCAAAAGCAGGAGATATTGGACTTTCTTGGCTATATCCCGAGCCATGTCGAAGGCTAGCAGGCTGCCGTGTCTTTACCTCGATGGATTTAGCGCCGCAATACTTCCCAGCGCTTTACAGAGATTTCTTTTCTAATCTATTTTGTTTTTTTAAATTCTGCCGGCCGGTTCGGTGCTGCGGTCTTTGACTGGGCGTTCCGACGCGTCCAACGCAGCTCGTTGGCCAACAGCACTTTGATTTCTTTGCGACGCCGTTTCCAGGATCGTTGTTTCTCTTGCCCCACGCTTAGTTCCCAATTACGGGTAAGTCAAAATCCGTTTTGAGTGCTTCCAGGTGGCAAGCTGTCATTGCTTCCGTCATTGACTTCGCCCGTTATTTAGGCAAGGCCGGTACAAATTTCCTTCAAATACTCGTGCCGGATAGATTCATCGCTTCACAAATTGCGCGGATTTGCTGTATATTAAAATTCGTTTAGGCAATTTCATATTGTCAATTAAAATAGCCACCAGCATCGCATACAGGCGGTTACAAGCGATTTGAACGGAATAGGTATCGACTAAAGTGGAGAACAAGCTGTACTTGCAGCCATGCTGAACTTTTGCCGACGCACGAACTTTTTGTCGGATGTTTTTGCGTTAGCGAGGCGCAGAATTGGCTTGAACCCGGGTGCTATTTTTAAATACCGCGGAAATTTGCCATGAGCCGAGCCTTCGTCAAGGAACAGGATGACAAACCGGCAATAGATGAGTTGCCGGAGCGTCCCCAAAGCCCGCATCCCAACTACGTTACGCCTAGGGGCTATGCGCAGCTACAGGAGCGCTGTCAAGCATTGCTTAAGCAACGCTCAGCGCTAGCTGCGGATACTGATGATCCGCTTGCCACGCAAGAACTTAAACAAGTCGAACGGGATTTGCGTTACTTCCAGGCGCGACTTGAGCGCGCTATTGTCGTTGATCCGACATCCCACCCCGCTGGCGAGGTCCATTTTGGGGCAAGTGTAAGTGTCCGGGACGAGAACGGCGAAGCGCGCGAGTTCACGATCGTCGGGGAAGATGAAGCAGATGCCGCCAAAGGAAAAGTGAGCTGGGATTCGCCACTTGCCCACGCAATGATCGGCGCGCGGGTGGGTGATAGTGTGGTTTGGAAACGACCCGCCGGGGACGTAGAACTGGAAGTCACTGCTATCCGCTATGCGCGCGATTGAGGAAGCATAAGCCTTCTCCTTGGCGCCGAGCGCAGTACCGCCCTAAATTTTCACGGAACAAAGCATTCTATCGATGAGTTCCGCCATTGCGCTGATCGTAGTGCTCGTACTCGAGCAATTCCGTCCATTGGGGCCAGACAACCGCGTATATGGTTGGTACAACCGTTACGCTGATTTCCTGGAACGAAGCTTCAACGCTGGCGCGAGCTACCAAGGTGTAATCGCCTGGCTTGCCGCGCTACTTCCACCGCTAATTGTTGGCGGCGTAATCTATTATTTTCTTTACAAACTTCATCCATTATTCGGCTGGCTATGGAACTTGGCGGTGCTATACCTTACTATGGGTTTTCGCCAGTTCAGCCACATTTTTACCCGCGTACGTAAGTCGCTAGCTGCGGACGACTTGCAGCAAGCACGCGACTTGCTTGGTGAATGGCGTGGTGAACATACCGTTCAGTTTTCTACCAATGAAATTGTTCGAATAGTGATTGAAGAAGGCCTGATTTGTTCGCACCGCTACGTGTTTGCCGTGATGTTCTGGTTTGTGCTGCTACCCGGCCCGCTGGGCGCTTTGTTGTACCGGTTCGCATCCATCTTGAGCAAAAAATGGGAAAGCCACGATGATCGCGGACGGAGCGAATTTGGCAAATTCGCCGTTTGGATGTTCAATGTAATTGATTGGCTGCCGGCGCGCCTCACCGCAGTGAGCTTCGCCATAGTCGGCGATTTTGAGGACGCGATTCATTGCTGGCGCGTGCAGGCCATGTCTTGGTTTAATCCTGAACAGGGCATTGTTTTGGCAAGCGGCGCCGGTGCGTTGGGTGTGCGTCTTGGGGAGCCGTTGCATCAATACGACGGCAGCCTCAGTTATCGCCCTGAACTTGGGCTCGGCGAAGAAGCCGATGTGGAGCATTTGGAAAGTGCCATCGGACTAATATGGCGTGCCGTAGTTTTGTGGCTGTTGGTGGTGTTGCTGTTAGGGCTTGCTGGCTGGGTGAGCAGCTAGAACGCTCATTATTTGAACTTGTAATACTCCCTGTTGAGAAATGCCGCAATATTGGTTTCGTCTTCCGGGAACAGGCCGGCGTTGGTATTGGCATTGCAGGTTTGGATTCGCGCGAGCAGTTGTTGCGGTGTTTTAACGATGCGGTTGGAGCGGGTGTATACCTTCGATCCGTCTCCCCCAAACAGGGAAACGTGACAGGCCCTGCACGATTTGTCCTCCAGGTTCTTGCCGGCCTTTGTGTCTCCTTCAGCGAAGGGATCTGCAGCGGCCGGCAAAGCGGCAAACAGAAGCAAGGGCATTAAGGATCGCAAGTTCATGGTATCCCCTCTACCGCATTAGCCGGGTCAAGCTAATTGGGTGTCGCGGCCTGCAGCCGCGCGATGCGCAACGTGGCGGGCGGGTGGGAGTCATAAAACGCGGAATGCAGTGGGTCTGGTGTAAGGGTTGAGGCGTTATCCTTGTAGAGTTTTACCAGCGCACGTACCAAATCCGGGGCAGAGGCAAACTGCACTGCGAATTTGTCCGCTTCGTATTCATGCATCCTTGAGTAGGCGCTCAAGAACGGTTGCAGGAGGAAAGTGAAAATCGGGGTGATCATAAAAAACAGCAGTAGCGCCATCGCGGTGGAAGGAGTCGCGACATTGAGGCCTTGGTAAAACCAGGGCTTGTTTATCAGCACGCCCAAAAGCCACAAAAACGCCAGGCTAACCGCAAATGTCCAGAGCATGCGCTTGATCACATGATAAAGCTTGTAATGGCCCAATTCATGTGCCAGCACCGCTTCGATTTCCGCAGGCTCCAACCTGGAGAGCAGCGTGTCAAAGAACACGATGCGCTTGGCAGTGCCGAAGCCGGTGAAATAGGCGTTGCCGTGGTTGCTGCGCTTTGAGCCGTCCATCACAAACAATCCTTGTGATTTGAAACCGCACCTGCCGAGCAGTTTTTCCACCCGGGATTTGAGATCCGGGTTTTCCATCGGAGAGAATTTGTTGAACAGCGGCGCGATATACGTGGGATATATGGCAAGCACGAGTACATTAAATGCAACCCAAGCGAGCCAGACGTAGAACCACCAGTTTTCGCCCATCTTTGCCATTAGCCACAGAACGCTCAACAGAAGCGGTATCCCGAATACTGTGGCGAGCAAAGTTTGCTTCAGCAGGTCTATGATAAACAGCGCGGGTGTCATCTGGTTAAAACCAAATCGGGCTTCAATTACAAAGATACGGTAACAATCTATGGGAATTTCAATAATGCTGACGATCACTGCCACACTGGCAATCAGCGCGATGCCGAAAGCTAAGCCTTCTCCCAGCCGTGCGGACCACCAATCGCTGAGTAGCTGGAGCCCGCCGCCGAAAGTAAGCGCGAGCAGCAACAGCGCATCGATAACTGCATGTACCATATGCAATCTGGTTTTGGCAGTGCTGTAATCGGCGGCTTTCTGATGCGCCGGCAAGTTGATTTGCGCAGTAAATTCCTGCGGTACATTTTCGCGATGCGCGTGAATGTACTTGATATGGCGGAATCCAAGCCAAAGGCGGGCTGCGGTGGTCAGTAGCAAGGCGACCAAAAAAACGGCGGTAAAAATGTGCATGCTTCAACTCGAATGACGGAAAGCGCGAGGTTATGACAGAATAACCCCATATAAATTCAAATTGCATTATGGCACAAGACGCGAATCATCTCATCTGGATTGACATGGAAATGAGTGGGCTCAATCCAGACAGCGACAAAATCCTGGAAGTTGCGCTGGTCGTGACCGACAGCGACTTGATTACTGTCGCCGAAGCCCCGGTGCTGGTAGTACACCAGCCGGCCGCTTTGTTGGAAGCGATGGATGAATGGAACAGATCCACACACGCCAAAACGGGATTGATAGACAAGGTCAAGGCTTCGAGCTTGGACGAGGCCCAGGTTGAGGCGCAACTGATGGCATTCCTATGCCTGCACGTGCCTGCCAAGGCGTCCCCAATGTGTGGCAATTCCATCTGCCAGGATCGGCGTTTCTTGGCACGCTACATGCCGCAACTGGAGGCCTATTTTCATTACCGCAACCTGGATGTCAGTACGCTTAAGGAGCTTGTAAAGCGCTGGAAACCCGAACTTGCGAGCGGGCTCGCCAAACAGGGAAAACACGAAGCGCTTGCCGATATCTACGAATCCATAGAGGAGATGAAATATTATCGCGATCATTTTATAAGATCGTGATTTTACGGCGTTCTTATATTATAAATACCCCTTGCTTCTTCATGGAACAGCAGCAAAATCCGCATCGCCGCAGCGGTATTATCATGCTGGCTATCGCCTGGATGCTGGTTTTTGGCCTGGCGTATTGGTATTTCAGTGGCTGGGAACAGCGCCAGTTGAATCCCAATCCACAGGCGCTGCTGGAGCAGCAAGGTGGCGAGCTTGTTTTGAAGCATAACCGGGCGGGCCATTACGTTGCGGATGGCGAGATCAACGGTGCCAAAGTCACATTCCTAGTGGATACCGGTGCGACCCAGGTCGCATTGGCGCCACAACTCGGTCGGAGGCTGGGACTGAAACTTGGCGCCCCTATAACGCTTAATACCGCAAACGGCAGCGTAACTGGTTATTTGACGCGGCTTGCCGAAGTGCGTCTGGGCCCGATCGCGATGCATGATGTCGGCGCGGTAGTCAGTGAAGGGATGGACCAGCAAACAGTATTGCTCGGCATGAGTTTCCTGAGGCGTTTGGAGTTCACCCAGCGGGGCGAATACTTAATCCTGAAGCAGCCCGGGCTGAGCCCGGCTCATTAATTGCAGTTTATTTGGGGAGAAAGCCACGAGAAAATTTGGCGTCATCGGACTAAGCGGAGACGGCAGACGCATGGCCGGACTCATGTGTGCAAGCGGGCTCGACCTCGCTGCGTATGATTCCGATGTGGCGGCCAGTGTTGCGTTCTCGAAAACCTGCGCGATTCACGCTTGTCGCACTTTGGAAGAGCTGGTGTCCTCTGTGCGCAACCCGCGCAGACTTTGGATTATGCCGGGAGCCGCAGCTTGCTTCGAACGCCTGGAGCCGCTGCTTGAGGCGGACGACATTGTTGTCGATTGCGCCGTCATCCATTATAAGAACACCGTGCGCCGCTCCACAGAACTGGCTGAGCGGCATATCACACTAATCGACGCAGGGGTTTGCGGCAACGGCGTGCATCATGCCCTCATGCTTGGAGGGGAGGCACAAGCGCTTGATATGCTCAAACCCTGTTTGGAGGCAATCTCGCCTCAGCGCTGGCTGCATTGCGGGCCAAGCGGTTCAGGACACTTCCTGGAGCAGGTACACAAGCACATCCAGCACAGTGTATCCCAAACCGTGAACCAAAGCCTGGCTGTCATAAGAAACATCGGGAGTCTCAGTTTTAATTTGGACGCGATGGCGCGAATTTGGCAGATGGCCGTCGCTGACCAGACCGCGATTCAAGGACTGGTCGTTGATTTTCTAAACGAAACGGGTGTGCTTTCGCGCATTAGGTCCGGTAACGCGCAAGAGCTGGCAGGCCTGCAGCAGCAGATGACGCCGGCACTCAACTTGGCACTCGCCTTGCATTATGCAGATCTGGGCTCGCGCCTGTTCCAGCAGCAAATCAGTGCTGCGCTGGGCACCGCAGCGCGGCCAAAGTCAATCTAAAAACTTTGCGACGCAATTACTCGAGGTTAATCTCGCCGTCGAATTTGACGTCGAGCCTGACCGTGCTGATCCGCAGATTCACGCTTACTGGCAAGCTATCCTTGCCCGAGATTACCCCTTGCGCCAAAGCCTTATTTACCGCCTGTTCGATTTCATGCTGCGATTTAACGCCCACCATTTTCAGGAACTTCCGGATGCTCAAGTTGAAGATTTCTTCGTTCATGATGGCCTCTTGTTTTGGAGAGGATATTAGAAAAGTATCGCTTATTTATTGCGCTCGAGGCAATTATTTACATCGATGACTAAGCGCTGGTGCGCACCGGAGCTTCCGCAAAATTAGAATTTCGAACACACACGGCGCCAGTCCCATTTACAAATTATGCTGATCTGCAATGTTTATGGTGAAATCTCGTTTATAAGCGATCCGCGCACCCAAGATTGCAGGGCGAAGGAGATGATTTCGATTAAATCGGTTAAAAGTCCAAGTTTAACCGGATTACGCTATCGGTCTTAGGTGTGTTTTGAGTTCTTAAGCGACAAATAAAAAGCCCCCGGCTGACGCGGGGGCTTTGTAAAGCTGAGAAGAGCTTAAGCTTGGGCGGCTTTCTTCTTGGTGTGGTGGACTTGGCTGGTCGCGGCAGCGACGCTCGCTTCCGTCAATTCGGCGACTTGCTTGGCCGTTTTGGTCATGGTGCCATAGGCGGTATTGGCAGCGGCCATCGCTGATTTAACGGCAGCGACCGCCACATCAGAACCCACCGGAGCAGACTTCGCAACCTTGTCGAGAGCCGAAACTACCGCTTTATTGAATTCCGCGGCGCGCTCTTCGATCAGCTTAGAGATTTCTGCTTGAGCTTCGGTTGCCACTTCATACACGCGGCGCGAAAAGCCTAAGGCCTTTTCAAGTGCCGGCTCGGCGATAGCCGTTTGCAGGGCCATGACTTCTTGGGCATCCTTGGCGGAAATCAGCGCCTTGGCGTTTGAGGTGTTTTCTGCCAGGCTGCTTTTAGCTGCCGATAATTGCAGATCAAACAGACGTTCGGCGGCATCCAATGTGGCCGCGGTAATTCCCGCAGCGATTTCCAAATTGCTTTTGTTTGCAGCAACAAATTGTTCAGGTACGTTAAACATGCTTATCTCCTTAAAAAATGAATCGTCGATGAGGTAAATCTTCTGCATCAGCGGTTGAAGCAAATAATGCTGCGCTGCATCAATATCGTATTCTACTGATTCGATTGGAACTGTCAAGATAAATTTTATTAATATTCTGTGACGCAGCACGAACACGGAAAAGGCCACAAGACAATCGTTTATTATTCAACCAGTTAAAGGACACGCAGGGACTTCGTATCCGGGAAGAACGTCTCCAAAGTGTGCTTCGCCCAGAAATTCAATGAGTTAAATCGAAAAAAACCCTCTGGAATCGTAGCGACTTCGAGAGAAGATAGCGTCCGGATTGCTCAGGTCAAGTGAGCGGTCACTTCAAAATTAATACAGAAATGCTCCCGGGAATCGTGCGTAGTGCGAAGCCTGAGCCGGCAGCGCTAAAAACTAAATGCGCTCGAATACTGCAGCGATTCCCTGTCCACCGCCGATACACATGGTAACTAGGCCGTAGCGCCCGCCGGAACGTTGCAGCTCGTACATGGCTTTGACGGTGAGTATGCAACCGGTAGCTCCGATCGGGTGGCCCAAAGCAACTGCACCACCGTTTGGATTTACTTTTTGCGGGTTCATTCCGAGTTCTTTGCTCACCCCCATCGCTTGGGCAGCAAACGCTTCATTGGATTCAACGACATCCATTTGATCTAGTTTCAAATTGGCTTTTTCCAGCGCTTTGCGGACCGCCGGTACCGGCCCCATGCCCATGATTTTCGGATCGACTCCAGCGTGGCCGTAGGCAACCAAGCGCATCATGGGTTTGAGCCCTTTTCTTTCGGCTGTTTTTCTTTCCATCAAAACGACAGCCGCAGCGGCATCGTTAATGCCCGATGCATTGCCGGCGGTAACCGTTCCGTTTTCCTTTTGGAAAACGGCCTTCAGCTTTGCCATGCCTTCGATGCTGGCGTCCCCGCGAACATGCTCATCAGTATCAAAGACAACAGGGCCTTTCCTGGTCTTGAGTTCAATGGGAAGAATCTGCTCCTTGAAGTAACCCTTGGAAATGGCGTTGGCAGCGCGCTTGTGACTTTCGACGGCGAAAGCATCCTGATCTGCTCGCGAAAGCTTGCAGCGCGAGGCTACATTTTCGGCGGTGATACCCATGTGTACGGTATCGAACGGATCAGTCAGCGCACCCACCATCATGTCAACAAGTGCGCCGTCATTCATTCGCTGGCCCCAACGCAAGCCCGGCACCAGATATCC
>Ga0187773_10000119_pt1 | contig 34032 bp, 33 predicted proteins | sample 0216_BV02_MP05_1_FD_133133 | JGI IMG/M metagenome (GOLD analysis project Ga0187773, IMG submission 133133) | Tropical peat soil microbial communities from peatlands in Department of Meta, Colombia - 0216_BV02_MP05_10_MG | ecosystem: Environmental > Terrestrial > Soil > Wetlands > Peat | place...
GCCCGTCCATCCCATCCGGAAAGCGCATAGTGATCGCCACATTCGGATCGCTGGGCGACCTCCATCCATATCTCGCCATCGCGAAGGAGCTGAAGTCCCGCGGCCATCGGCCGCTGATCGCAACGCTCGACCGTTATCGCGAGGCGGTCGAAGGCGAGGGGGTCGAATTCGCCGTGATGCGCCCGTTGGAATCCCAGTTCGGGAGCACGCAGGAAGTCGTCCGGCGTATCATCCATCCGCGCAAAGGGCCCGAGTATCTGATCCGACGCGTCGTGATGCCCTTCGTTCGGGAAAGTTACGACGATCTTTATCGTCTGTCCGAGGGAGCGGATCTACTCCTTTCACACCCGATAACCGTAACGATGCCGCTTGTGGCCGAGAAACGGGGGCTGCCCTGGGCCTCGACCGTGCTGTCGCCGATGAGTTTCTTTTCGGCGTACGATCCTTCCGTAATCGCGGCGGCTCCGTGGCTCCATCATCTTCGTCGGATTAGCATCGGTTTGTATCGTGGAATTTTTGAGCTGGTCAAATCCATCAGCGCGTCCTGGGAACGGCCGCTTCGTCAATTGCGCGTCGAAATCGGACTGCCGCCGGCGAAACAGCTCGCGATGTTTGAGGGTCAGTTCTCGCCGCGTCTGAATCTCGCGCTTTTCTCCTCTTTGTTCGCGGGGCCGCAGCCCGACTGGCCGCAAAACACGAGGATATGCGGCTTTGCCCGATACGACGGTCGTCCGGACCCCGCCGTTTCTGCCGAGCTTAAGAAGTATTTAGAAGCCGGAGAGTGTCCGATCGTCTTCACGCTGGGCTCATCGGTTTCGATGGATCCCGGAGATTTCTTCGCCAAGGCGCGCGATGCGGCGACGCAGCTTGGCCGAAGGGCAATTCTGGTAACCGGCTCTTTGCCGTCTGAGCACTCCGATGCACTGGAGCACGTGAAGGTGCTCCGGTATGTCCCTTACTCCGAGGTTTTTCCCAACGCATCGGTCATTGTGCATACGGGTGGAATCGGAACAATGTCCCAGGCGCTGGCGGCCGGACGGCCAATGCTTGTGACCCCTGCGGCATTCGATCAACCCGACAACGCCCACCGTGCGGTGCGCCTCGGAATGGCCCGGGTCGTGCCATTCCAAAGAGTCACATCGAATAAGCTTGTGAAGCATCTCAACGCGCTTCTTACGGACCGGCAATACCACGAGCGGGCCGCAAGAGTGGGGGAGCGGCTTCGCAGCGAAAACGGTGCAAGACGCGCAAGCGACCTACTGGAAAAAATCTGATTCCGACCGATGCGGTTTTTTGACAGGCCGTTCCGGATTGATTATAATGACGGCATTTCATCCAGGATGGTTTTATGATCTTTAACTTTCCAGCTCGAGCATTGTCGCTCTTTATCTTATTTCTCTTTTTTATTTCGGCCTGCGGAACGCGGGCGCCCTTTCTCAATCCGGTGACACCCGGCACGGATACCTCAACCGGATCCAAGCAAGTGGTCGTGGAGATCAAGCCGGTGGATACATCGGGCTTCCAAAATGAGGAACGCAAACGGCTTGGGATCGATCTGTCGGCTTATTTCACCGCCTTTGAAGTGACGATTCGGAACCAGACGCCAGAGACGGTCACCCTGGACAGCCAAGGCGCTCAATTACTGGATGACCAACAGAAACCCTATGCGGCCCTTTCGGCGAATGAAAGTCTGGATTATTATCAGTCCGGCGGGGTGTCGGATGAGAAGATCACCATCGTTCCTAAAGCGGTCGGAGTGGCCAAAGAGGAAATGGATAAAATTCTCCAGCTCCGTTTAAAGAATATAGAGATACCTTCCGGAGGTTCCGGATACGGTGTTCTTCTTTTCCAAAAAGTTCCGACGGATAAATGCCATCAGGTCACCTTGACCTTGAACGGGGTTCGTATTAATGGTGAAAATCAAAATCGGGAGTTCAAGTTTGTGTTTAGCTGTCCAGAATCATGAAAGGCTAAAGGGGTCGGGTAAAATCAGATCCAGCGGAAAAAATACGGGTCTTCCGTCTTGTCGTGACGGAAAACCCGTTTCAATCGATCATAATCTTTCTTAGTCTTTGTTCTCTTCGTCCGTGGGCACCGTCTGAAGCATCAGCTCCATCTCGGCACCCTTGGCCCGGTTGGACAGGATGGTTTGATCCATGATCGCGCCACAATTGACGCATTTCCATGCATGAAAGGTCAGAAAATAATCGGCGAACCGTTCGATGAACATCAAGCCGTTGCATTTTGGACATTTCATGGGAGTCGCCCTCCTTGCGTGGTTTAAAGCTTGCCCATCTCTACTGCAAGCGATGTGCCATTTTTGTACAGTTATTCAATTCATTGAAAATGTTAATTTATTTCAACAAAGAGGACAATTTGCGATTCCATATTCGATAAGAAATTGCCAAATTTTGTAAGTCATGTAAGTAACGGACTACATAAATTATGAAGTGCGGTGAAATGGAATCGCTAAACGAGGATCCCGGAAAGGGCATAAAAAACTGGCCGGAGATTGAGCGTCCTCGGGAACGGTTGATTCGGCATGGACCGGAGACGCTCTCCGATGCACAGCTTCTGGCGATTCTGCTCAGAACGGGTCGACGAAAAAGCAGCGCGGTCGAGATGGCTCACCATCTCCTAAAGCGGTTCGGCGGGCTGGCCGCGTTAAAACAGATCAGCGTATCCGAACTGTGTTCGGTGGATGGAATCGGACCGGCCAAGGCCGCAGAGATCCTGGCTTCACTGGAATTGGGCCGCCGGTTATTGGCCCAGCCGCTTCACCAGGAACTTCGCGTCCTTTCCAGCCGGGATATCTATCATCACTATCACCCACTACTGCGGGATTCAAAAAAAGAGCATTTTATGCTGTTGATGTTCGACGGGAAGAATCGGTTGCTCAAAGAGATCACCGTATCCACGGGAAGCCTGTCGCTCAACATCGTTCATCCTCGCGAGGTATTTAAAGCGGCTGTGCGGGAGTCTGCGTCGTCCGTCATCCTTTTGCACAACCATCCCAGCGGAGATCCCGCCCCCAGTCCGGAGGATCGCGAACTGACACGGCGTCTTGTGGAGGCCGGCCGGATTATGGGCATCAAGGTCTTGGACCATATCGTCCTCGGAGACGGTCGGTACGTCAGTTTCGCGGATCAAGGATGGGAGATCCATGACTGACGGCCTGCGGCCGCCGGCCTCCCTCAAGGAGGTTTTTCAACGGAACAGGGGGTTGCATTATCGGAGACTCTGGTTGTTTGGTTTTTTGTTGTGGGGTTGTTCCCATCCGTCCATTCCGGAGGGAATGGTCGCGATTCCGGCCGGGTCTTTCATCATGGGAAGCGACAAGGTGGATACCGAAGGAATCGGTGTTCAGTTGGGGATGATCCGACCTTTATATCAAGACGAGCATCCCCAAAGGAAATTATTTCTCGCCACGTTTTTTATCGATCGGTTTGAGGTTACTCAGGCGCAGTACAAGGTCTTTACGGATCAAACCGGATACCGGCTTCCGCCCGTCTGGAAAAACGGCACTTTTGCTCCCGGACGGGAAAACCATCCCGTGGCTTTTGTCAGTTGGTACGATGCGCAACAATATTGCAAATGGGCCGGAAAAAGATTACCGACGGAGGCCGAGTGGGAAAAATCTGCGCGGGGGCCGGATGGATTGGAATATCCGTGGGGGAATACCTACGAGCCCGATCGCGCGAATACGGGTGATTCTGAAACCAACGATACGCAGCCGGTCGGCCGTTTTGAATCCGGAAAGAGCCCCTACGGAGTTTATGATCTGATCGGAAACATCGGCGAGTGGGTGGAAGACTGGTATCGGCCGTACCCGGGCAATTCACAAACCAGCCCTTTGTTCGGAGATCGATTAAAGGTGATTCGAGGGGGAAGTTGGGGTGGAGGGGGAGGGCATTATACCATGGGCCTCTTCTACCGGGCGGCGCATCGTCTGTTTGCGGATCCTTTGGACCGATACCCGGATACGGGATTTCGATGCGCCATGCCGGCATGAAACGTATTGCTTTTCTTAAATACATCCGATAAGATGGGACACCATGAAAGGGATATTAATTCGATGGATCATCAACGCGGTCGCCTTGATTCTCGCCAGTCATGTCATTAAGGGCATCGAGGTGGATCATTTATTGGCCGCATTCGTGGCGGCAGCGGTGCTGGGCGTCATGAATGCCGTTGTCCGGCCCATCTTGATACTCCTCACCCTTCCGATTACCCTTCTGACCCTGGGGCTGTTCATCCTGATCATCAACGGATTCATGTTGTACGTCGCCGGGGCCGTGGTGAAGGGATTTCACGTGACCGGCTTTTGGTCCTCCGTCTTCGGGGCACTTTTCTTATCGGTCATCAGTTGGATCGCAAACGCGTTTATCAACGACCGGGGCCACATCGAGTATATTGAGGTTTACACCCGACAGTGATTCACGGGTCGTTCCATCCCTTATCCATCCCCCTCGGCCGAGATTCACAATCCCTTCCCGCGATCGGCGCAGTGATTCATGCATGGCGCCTCTAATGAGAAAAGATTTTTGATTTACAATCCGTTAGCAAGATGGTAAAATAAATAAATTTTTTTCATCGACATAATGGAAAGGTTTATCGGACGAATGCTCAGGCGTTGGGCGCCGTTGGCCGTTTTGATTTTCATCTGGGGTTCCAATCTTTGGGTAGATCAAACATCATCCGGACAGGACGAACCTCCTAAGGAGGAAAAGAAGGTTGTGGCGATCGAGATTCGAGGAAACAGCCGGATCGAGACGTCGACCATTCGGTCCCGAATCAAAACAAAGGAAGGAAGCCCTTTCTCGGCGGAACTCATTCGCGAAGATATAAACGCACTCTATCAGCTGGGTTTTTTTTTGGATGTGCGGGTGGATTCGGAGCCGGTTGAAGGGGGCGTGAAGGTCATCTATCAGGTGGCCGAACGGCCGTATGTGACCGAGACCAACTTTGTGGGAAACGTTGAAATCCTCACCGACAAGTTGAAAGAGAAAATCACCATCAAGCCGATGAGTTTCCTGGATGATGCTCAGGTGAAGGAAAACGCCGAGAAGATTCGACAATACTATGATGAAGAGGGATACTACAATACCATCGTTATACCGGTTCTCAAGAAGAAGGAAGACAAGGTGTCCTTGACGTTTTACATTAAAGAAGGGGCCAAGGCGACGGTCAAGAAGATCGACTTTGAAGGCAACAAAACCTTTCCGCGAACAACCCTTCAGAAAAACATCGATACCCAGGAATATTCATTCCTGACTTCCTGGTTGACCAGCAGCGGGTATTATAAAAAGGACGCGTTGAACGAAGACATGGATAAGCTGAAGGATTATTATCTCAACAACGGATACCTCCAGATTCAGGTGGGAAACCCGTCGGTCAAGTTTAAAGAAGACCGGTCCCAAACCGTCGTGACCTATCCGATCCTGCACGGGGAGATCGATTACCCATACGAGTTTCATACGGTCCGCGCGTCCATCGAATTCCCCTTGGTTGAAGGAGAACAGTTTAATGTCCGAACGATCACGCTCCACGGCAATCACGTTTATACGACGGACCGCTTACGGGAGGCTTTAAAGTTAAAGGAAGGAGATATATTCCGAAAAAATGTCTTGCGAGACGGCGTGGCCGCGATCCATGATTTATACGGGGAAAAGGGATACCTTTACGCCACGGTCATCCCCCAGTACACGTCGAATCCGACCACGCGGACGGTGGAATTAACCCTGGAGATCACCGAGGACAACCCGATGCGGATTCGGCAGATTACGATATCGGGCAACGACAAAACCCGCGACAAGGTGATCCGGCGGGAGATGCGAGTGGACGAGCAGGAGCTTGTGGACACCAAATTGCTGCGACGCAGTTTTCAGCGCATCAACAATCTGAATTTTTTCGATTCCGTCGAGATCGTTCCGCAACGGGTGAGTCCGGATCAGGTGGATCTAAATGTTCAGGTCAAAGAAAAGTCGACCGGCTCCTTCAGCATCGGCGGCGGCTACAGCTCGGTCGATCGTTTAGTGGGGATGGTCGATATTACTCAGGGGAACCTATTCGGAAAGGGCGAACTTCTTCGAGCCCGGGCCGAATTCGGAAAAATAACCAACTCCTACAGCCTGACTTACAAGGAGCCGTATCTGTTCGACCATCCCGTTTCCGGAACGGTGGATCTGTTTAACCAAAGGCGGGACTACGATACCTACACGGAAAAGACCGTCGGAGGAGACCTTGTCTTCGGAAAAAACTTCACGGAATACGTCAGCGGAAGTATGAATTATACGCTGGAGTCGTTGTATATCACGAAACTGACTTCAAACGCCCCTGTGCGAATCCAGGAGCAGGCGGGGAAGTCGATTACCGGAAGCATCGGAGGGACGCTTGCACGCGACACGCGCGACTTCTATTTTGATCCCAAGGAGGGTTCGCGGAGCGCGGTGAGCGTTCAGTTCGCCAACACAGCTCTGGGCGGGAATAATAATTTTATAAAGGCCATTCTGGATCAGGGTAATTTTTTCCCGTTTTACTGGGACACCGTTTTTTCCCTGCACGCTCGGTATGGATCCGCCGATGGTTACAATGGAACCGCACTTCCGATTCCTGAACGTTTCTACGTCGGCGGAATTAATACGGTCCGTGGTTTTAAATACGGTAAGGCAGGACCGGTCGATCCCGCAACCAACGAGGTTCTCGGGGGAAATAAAGAACTGATCTTCAATGCCGAATATATTTTCCCCCTGGTTCCGGAGGCCAAGGTCAAGGGTGTCCTTTTCTATGACGCTGGCCGGGGGTTTGACGATAACGAGCGGATTCAGATCAGTGCGCTTCGATTGGGAACCGGGTTCGAACTCCGCTGGATCTCGCCGATCGGACCGTTACGTCTTGAGTGGGGTTACAATATACATCCACAGGGTACCGAGTCGCACAGCGTCGTGGAATTTACCATCGGGACGTTATTCTAAATTATTCGGAGTTTAATCCGGAAAGGAGAAAGAATATGCAACACGCGGGGTTGAGCGGAAAAATGGTCGGAGCCATCGGCGGATTATTCCTGGGCTGGATATTTTTAATCGCCGCACCGGCTCAATCGGCCGACTCGGTTAAGATCGGCTATGTGGATGCCCAAAAGATTTTGGATGATACCAAGGCCGGGAAAAAGGCCAAAGCGGACATGGAGGAATTTGTCAAAAGCCGTCAGAAGATCATCGATATCGACGAGTCTGAGATCAAGCAGCTACAGGACGATCTGACTCGCCAGACGGCCGTGTTGAGTCCAGATGCTCGACGCGAAAAAGAGGACGCACTGCAACGAAAAGTGGTGGAATACCAGAAGCGGGCGGGTGAGTTGAATAAGGAAGTCCAGAGTAAGAAAAAAGAGGTCCTTGATAACTTTAACAAGGATCTCGAGGACATTGTAAAAAAAGTGGCCGAGCGGGGCGGGTACGTCATGATCCTTGACCGGAATGCCGAGGGCGGGGTGTTGCTCTACGCCAAGGACTCTCTCGATCTCACGGGCGAAGTGGTCAAGGAGTTTGAGAAGGCCGTTCCGTAGTCGTAGCAATCCATGGAATAAAGATCATGAAATCGGTTTCCTTGAAAAAGCTAGCGGAAACGGTTGAGGGACGCCTGGTCGGCGATCCCGATGTATTGATTCACGGCGTGGCCGGAATCAAAGAGGCCCGGCCCGGTGAAATTACGTTTTTGGCCAACGCGAAATATGCTTCTCTATTGAAAGAGAGCCGTGCGTCCGCCGTCATTTTGTCCAGGCCCCATCCCGATGTCTCCTGTGCGCAGGTGATCGTCGAGGATCCGTATTATGCATTCTCCCGTGTCGTTTCGGTATTGGTGGAGACGGCGGGTCGGGAGACCGGGATCAGCCCGCTGGCGTTCGTCGGAAAGGGGGTTCGGCTGGGCCGGGATCTTACGATCCATCCGTTCGTGACCGTGGAGGATCGGGCTGTGATCGGAGATCGCGTTGTGCTGTACCCCAGCGTCTACATCGGGAAAGAAACGGAAATCGGCGACGACACGGTGATCTATGCCAATGTCAGCGTCCGGGAAAAGGTGATCATCGGCCGTCGGGTGATCATTCATAGCGGCACGGTGATCGGGAGCGACGGTTTTGGATTTGCCACGCACAAAGGCCGGCATCATAAGATCCCGCAAATCGGGACCGTGGTCATCCAAGACGACGTGGAGATCGGGGCAAACGTTGCCGTGGACCGCGCCGCGATGGGCCAGACCGTGATCCGGCGGGGAACCAAGATCGATAATCTGGTTCAGATCGCGCATAATGTGACGGTGGGCGAGGATTGTTTGCTCGTGTCGCAAGTGGGCATTTCCGGGAGCACGGTGATCGGTCATCACGTGACCCTGGCGGGACAAACCGGCGTTGCCGGTCATCTCACCATTGGCGATAACGTCATTGCGGGAGGCCGAACGGGGGTGACGAAGGACATCGCTTCCAATCAGGTCGTGTCGGGCTATCCGGCGTTGCCGCATCGGCAATGGCTCGAGGCCCAGGCCACGTTCCCGCATCTTCCCGACCTTCGAAAGCGGATCAAGGAATTAGAAAGGAAGCTGGAGCGGCTTGAAAAACAGACGGGCGGGGAATCCCCGAAGCGGAGTGAACGATGATCAAGGCAACCGAGATTCTGGAAATCCTTCCTCACCGGTATCCGTTTCTGCTCGTCGATCGGATCGAAGAACTAGAGGTCGGCAGGCGGATCGTGGGCATCAAGAATGTGACCATCAACGAGCCGTACTTTCAAGGGCACTTTCCCAATCGTCCGATCATGCCGGGGGTGCTGATCATCGAGGCCATGGCCCAGGTGGGCGGCGTGTTGGCATTCAGGTCCAACAACGATCCGAAGAAAAAACTCGTCTACTTTCTGGGAATCGAAAAAGCCAAGTTCCGAAAACCGGTTCTGCCCGGTGATCAACTTCGGTTCGAGTTGACGGTGGCGCAGAGTCGGCCGCCGTACTGGAAGCTCAAAGGGACCGCCCACGTGGGGGAGACCCTTGTCTGTGAAGCCGATTTGACGGCCATGTTGGCGGCGGACGAAGAGGAGGGCGGAGACCGGTGACGCAAATTCATTCGACGGCACTGATTCATCCGAAGGCCCGCATCGATGGCGACGTCGAGGTCGGTCCTTACAGCGTTATCGGTGAGCACGTTCACCTGCATCGGGGAGTTCATGTCGCATCGCATGTCGTGATCGAAGGCTGGACCGAGATCGGCGAGGGATGTCGCATCTTCCAGTTTGCATCCATCGGCTCCATTCCCCAGGACCTGAAGTTTAAGGGAGAAAAATCGCATGTCATGATCGGAAAGAAGAATACGATCCGAGAATATGTCACCGTGCACCGCGGAACAGAGCCGGGGGGCGGCGTCACAAAGGTCGGCGACCACAACCTTCTGATGGCCTACGTCCATGTCGCGCACGACTGCCAGATCGGAAGCCACGTGATCCTGGCCAATGCGGCAACCCTCGCGGGGCATATCACCGTTCAGGACCACGCGGTCATCGGTGGGCTGACCGGCCTGCACCAGTTTGTCCGGATCGGCCGGCACGCAATCATCGGAGGCTGCTCCGCGGTGGCACAGGACATTCCCCCGTTTGTGTCGGCCGTGGGGAACCGGGCCAAACTGTACGGCCTGAACACCGTGGGATTAAAGCGTCACGGGTTCAGTGATGAGCAAATGGCCTCGCTCAAAACTTCCTACAAAATTATGTTTCGATCGAAACTTTCGATGAAGGAGGCCGTGGAGAAAATCCGGAAGGAACTCGCGCATTCGGCGGAAGCACAAGAACTGGCCACGTTTGTTGAAACCTCCGAGCGTGGTGTTTGCCGATGAGGACGTTGGGAATCATTGCGGGCAGCGGGACCTTCCCCTTGACGGTGGCTCGGGCCGCGCGGCAGGAAGGATTTCGCGTCATCGCGGTTGCCCATGAAGGCGAGACCCATCCGGATCTGGCCGCCGAGGTCGATGAGGTGACGTGGATTTATGTGGGCGAGTTGAACAAACTGATCGCAGCGTTTAAAAAAGCCGGAGTCGCCGATGCGGTCATGGCGGGAGGAATCAAAAAGGTGCGGCTGTTTGGAAACGCACGGCCCGATCTGCGCACCTTGGCCCTGTTGGCCCGGGTCGGGATCAAAAAAGACGACAGTCTCCTCCGCGCCGTGGCGGATGAGTTGGCCTCCGAGGGAATCCGGATTCGGTCGGCGACGGAAATGTTGTCCAGTATTTTGACGCCCAAAGGACTGTTGACCGAAAGGCCCTTGACGGCGAACGAAGAACAGGATGCGGAGTTCGGTTGGTCTCTGGCCAAAGAGATCGGCCGGCTGGACATCGGCCAATGCGTGGTGGTGAAGGATCGAACCGTCTTGGCGGTGGAAGCGATCGAGGGTACGGACGAGACGATCCGGCGCGGCGGCCGCCATGGCGGTAAGGGGGCCGTGGTCGTGAAGGTGAGAAAACCGCAGCAGGATGTTCGATTCGATCTGCCGACCGTGGGACCCACGACGATTGAGGTGATGGCCGAGGTCGAGGCGACGGTTCTGGTTCTGGATGCCGGGGCGAGCATCCTGCTGGACAAAGCCCTTCTTTTGGACAAGGCCCGGACGGCGGGAATTTCGGTTTTGGGTCGCTAAGCCATGGCGATCGACGGGGTTACGAGGGAGAATCTCGCTCAACGGTTTATCGAACCGCTGCGTCCCGCCAAACCCTGGCAACCCGATATTCTTCTGGTGCGGGGAGACGCGGAGCGGTTCGTCTTGAAGGATTATCAGCCCCGGCCTTTTCTGTATCGTTTTTTTGTGGGGCTTCCTTCAACCTGGAATGAAGCGAGGATGTATCGAAAGCTAGCGGGCCTGCGGGGCATCCCGCGGTTTTACGGAAAACTGGACCGGTATGCCCTGGCGATTGAGTACATTGAAGGCCGAAATGCTTCCGCGTTCAAACCCGGCGATCTGTCCCATGATTTTTTTTATCGCCTGGAACGGATCATCGACTCGGTCCACGACCGGAAAATTGTCCTGTGCGACCTGCGAAACAAGAAAAATATTATGGTTTCAAAGGATGGCGAGCCGTATCTGATCGACCTCTGCACGGGGTTCGAGCGGGGAAGACGCTGGAGTTTTTTCCGGAATTGGCTGCACGGGATCTTCTCGCAGGATGATTATATGGGATTGGCCAAGCTCAAGCGTCAGTTGGCGCCGGAACTCCTGACGAGGGAGGAAGCCGATCGACTCGATCAAGGCCTGGTTCTGCAGAAAGAGGCCGTCGCGATCCGAAATTTCTGTGTTCGGTGGCTGAAACAGTTGGTGAGCAAATAGGATCCGTCCATCTATGTCGCAACGCACGATCCTTATTGTGACGGCCGAGGCTTCGGGCGATCTGCATGGCGCGGAACTGGCGCAGGCGCTTCGTCAGCAGCAACCCGATCTGCGGATCCTCGGCATGGGGGGAGAAAGAATGAGGAAGGTCGGTGTCGAATTAATTTTCGACAACCGGGAACTGGGCGTGATGGGTCTGGTCGAGGTTCTCCAGAGATGGCGGTCGGTTCTTCGGGCATTTGAGACGGTCAAGGAAGTTCTTGACCGACGCGGTGTCGATTTGATTGTCCTGATCGATTCCCCGGATTTCAATCTGAGGGTAGCCCGGTTGGCCAAACGGATGAAGATTCCAACGATCTATTATATCGGCCCCAAGGTATGGGCCTGGAGGGCGGGTCGTCTCAAAACAATCAAAAAATGGATTGATCGAATGCTGGTGATCTTTCCGTTTGAAGAGCCGTTGTATCAGGAGGCCGGGGTTCCCTGCGAATTTGTGGGCCACCCGCTGTTGGATGAAATTCCCACAATGCTCGACCGTCCGGCCTTGCGCCGCCGGTACGAAATTCCGGACGATGCCGTGGTCATCGCCTTGTTGCCGGGAAGCCGTCGGATGGAGATCGACCGCCTTTTGAACGGCATGACGGAGGCCTACCGGCGGATTCGAGCGGATCTTCCGTCCGTGATCGGGATCATGCCGGTGGCGCCGTCCCTGTCGATGTCGGAGATTCGTCAAAAGTTGGCCGTTCATGCCGACGATCTGAGGCTGGTGGCCGGCGACGCGCCCCAGGTTTTGGCCTGCTCTGATTTTGCGGTCGTCGCCTCTGGTACGGCGACTATCGAGGCGGCCATCGTCGGAACCCCGATGGTCATCGTGTATAAAGTGGCTCCCCTGACCATGCTCCTGGCACGTTTGCTGGTGAAGATCCGGTCGGCCGGACTCGTGAACATTCTCGCCGGGCGGGTCGTGGCGCCGGAGTTGCTCCAGTCGAATGCGACTCCGGAAAATATCGCGGCGGTCGTTTTGGATCACCTGAGGAATCCTGCCAAGATGCAGGAACAAAAAATGGCGCTGGAGGACGTCCGACAAAAATTAGGCTTGCCGGGGGCCGCCCACCGCGCGGCCGCCAGCATTCTGAAATTGCTGTCTCAAACCACAGGAACGGTGACGGCATGAAGAGGGCTCGACGATTGTTCCGTTACCTCAAACCCTATTGGAAAAGCCTGGGCGGCGCCACCGCCTGCGCCATGGCCGTGGCGCTTCTGACGGCCTCGTATGCCTGGATGGTCAAGCCGATCATCGACGAGATCTTTATCAAGAATCGATGGGACCTGCTCTACTGGATCATCCCGGCCATCGTCGGGATCGGAATCACCAAAGGGGGGTTTAATTACGGACGGTCTTATCTGATGCGCTACGCGGGGAACCGCGCGATTGCGGCGGTTCGAAAGGACCTGTTTCAAAAAATGATCCGGATGCCGATTGGTTTTTTCAGCCATCAACGGACCGGGGGCCTGATGTCGTTGATCGTGAACGATGCCGGCATGGTCCAACAGGTGATCTCGACCGTCATTCGGGATTTGTTCCAGCAGTCGCTGACGATGATTTCCCTCGTGGGGGTCGTTTTTTACCTGAATTGGTGGCTGGCCTTGGTGGCGATCGTCGTGGTGCCGTTTTCGACCTATCCCATGAGCCGGATTGGTAAACGCATCCGGCGGATCGCCCGCTCCGGCCAGGAGAAGATCGCCGAGCTGACGACGTTGCTGGAAGAAACCCTGTCCGGAATCCGATTAATCAAGGCCTTCGGGTCTGAAACGTACGAGATCGACCGGTTCGATCGAAAAAATCTGGAATATTTTCAGAAAACCATGAAGACAACGCGCCTCTCGGAGCTCGTGCCGGGAATCATGGAAGGGGCCGGGGCCATCGCCGCGGCCCTGATCATCGGCGTCGGCGCGTACGAGGTCCGAATGGGAAGGATGACCCCCGGAGGATTTTTTTCGTTTTTGGGAGCGAGCTGGCTGATGTATGCTCCCATCCGCCATCTGGCGGCCACCTCAACGATTATTCAGCAGACCATCGCTGCGGTCGATCGCATCTTTTGGATGTTGGATCAACCCAGTGAGCGTGTCAAGGATCAAGGAAAGCGGGCGCTCCGCCCGGTGGAACGGGAAATCGCATTCGAACGCCTCTCTTTCTATTACGATGGAATGGACGAGGCAGCGTTGCGGGAGATCAATCTGACGGTCAAGGCGGGCGAAGTCGTGGCCCTGGTCGGAAGCTCCGGCTCCGGGAAGACGACCATGATGAATCTGCTGCTCCGATTTTACGATCCGACGGAGGGCGTGATCCGCATTGATGGAACCGACCTTCGCGACGTCACCTTGGAATCGCTCCGAAAACAGATCGGTCTTGTGGCCCAGGAGACGATCCTTTTTGACGACACGGTCGCGCGAAACATCGCATACGGGTTGACAGCTGTCGATCCCATCCGGGTGATCGAAGCGGCCAAGGCGGCCTACGCGCACGAGTTCATTCAGCGCCTTCCCCAGGGATACGATACGATGATCGGGGAGCGAGGAGTTCGGCTGTCCGGAGGGCAACGTCAGCGGTTGGCCATTGCGCGGGCCATCCTGAGGGATTCGCCCATCCTGATTTTAGATGAGGCGACCTCGTCGCTGGATTCGGAGTCCGAGATGTACATCCAAAAGGCCTTGGCGAATCTTTTGAAAAATCGAACCACGTTTGTGATTGCCCACCGCCTCTCGACCGTCCAGACCGCCAGCCGGATCGTCGTCATCGAGCAGGGACGGATCGTTGAGATGGGGCGGCACCAGGACCTTCTCTTGCAGGGCGGCGTCTATAAGAAGCTCTATCAACTGCAATTCCGGGAGCAGTATGCGGAAACGCTTTGAGAGGTTCCTGGTCCGGATCCTTCCGTGGCTGGGGTACGGCGTGATTCGCGGCCTTCGATGGACGATGCGGATCACGACCCTGAGTTCCGAGGGGGTCGATGCCTTTTGGAAAGAAGGACAGAATTTCATCGTCGCCTTCTGGCACGGCCGCCAATTGATGATGCCGTTTGCCAACAAAGGGAACCAGATCTCGATCCTGATCAGTCAACACCGGGACGGTGAATTGATCGCTCGAACGGTGGCGCGTTTCGGATTTCATTCCGTCCGGGGATCCACGACGCGGGGAGGATCGGCAGCCCTTCGACGCCTGGTCCGGCGGGCCCGTGCGGGAGACCTCGTGGTCATGACGCCGGATGGTCCCCGCGGGCCGAGGCATGTGGTTCAACCGGGGGTTTTAAAACTGGCAATGCTGACGGGCTTGCCGATTGTTCCATTGACCTTCAGCGCCTCTAAAAAAAAATCCTTCAGTCCTGGGATGGTTTTCTGATTCCCTATCCGTTCAGCCACGGCCTGTTTATCTTCGGGGATCCTGTTTGGGTGCCGACAGATGCCGGCCGGGAAGTGTTGGAGGGTAGACGAAAAGAACTGGAGAAACGGCTCCAAAATATTACGGAGAAAGCGGATCGATTTTGGGAGTAGCCTTCTACAACCTTATTTTGATTTTAAGCCTGCCGCTGACCCTTCCTGTTTTTGTCTTTTTGATGATCACCCAGTCCGAGTATCGAACCGGGCTGTCCGAGCGCCTCGGGCAGTGGCCCGGAAGTTGGGAGCGATCGGGAAAAAATCGGACGAGGATCTGGATTCATGCGGCCTCGGTCGGGGAATGTCTTGCCGTGCTGCCCTTGGTCGAACGGTGGCTTGGGGACTGGCCGGAATGGGACCTGGTCGTTTCGGTGATGACGTTGACCGGCCGCAGCTTGATTGAGCAGCGATTGGGTCATCGGGTTCACGTTTTTTTCTTTCCGATCGATTTCCCGGGGATTTCCAACCGACTCCTTCGTCGCGTGTCTCCCGATCTGATTCTCTTGGTCGAGACCGAACTCTGGCCTAATTTTCTCCGGTCCGCTTCTCGGTGCAACATACCCGTTCTCCTGGTCAATGGGCGAATTTCTCCGCGATCCTACCGTCGGTATTGGGCGGTGCGATGGTTGTTCCGCGAGACGCTTCGTCAGATCCGGATCTTCGGGATGCAGTCGGAGCATGACGCACAGCGGATCATAGACTTGGGCGCACCGCCCGAGCGGGTCCGTGTTCTGGGCAATCTCAAGTTCGACCAAGCCGCCGTTCCGTTGTCCGAACCGGAGCGTCGACGACTGCTGAAGTCGCTGGGCTGGAGCTCCGATGAAAAAATCCTGGTGGCCGGAAGCACGCATGAAAAAGAAGAAGAGCTTCTGTTGACGGGTATTGTGAGGATCAAGCAACGATGGCCGAATCTCCGTCTGATTCTGGCCCCGCGACATCTTAACCGATTGACGAGCGTGACGGGGCTCCTGACGCGAAATGGAATGAGTTACGTTCGGTATTCCGAACTGGACCGGTCGAGGTCCGAGGCCCCGGTAGATGTCTTGCTGGTGGATACCCTGGGTCATTTAGGACGGTTGTACAGCTTGGGGACGGTCGTGTTTGTGGGCGGCAGTCTTGTCCCGGTGGGAGGGCATAATCTCTTGGAGCCGGCGGCGCTCGGGCGGTCGGTGCTGTTCGGTCCGTTCGTCCAGCACGTTCAGGAAATGGCCGATCTGCTCCTGGCCTCGTCCGGCGGACGGATGATTCGCGATGTCGAAGAACTGATCGGGGAAATCCAGGCTTTGCTGACGGAGACAACCCGACGGCACACGATGGAGGAATGCGCCCGCAAGACAGTGCAGCTTCATCAGGGGGCGACAGGCCGTGTCTCGGCGATGGTGGAGCAGCAATGGAAGAAACGGTTCTTCGAACGTCTCCCTCGTCTGGATCATCGGAGCGCCCTTGAGCGCTGGTTTAAAGAACGAATGCTTGGGACCAAAGGGGGTCTGCTCACGTCCTTGGCCGCCGTCGGATTGCGCGGGGTTTCGATCCTCTTTCAGGGATGGCAGGAGGTGCGTGCGGCGGCCTACTCCGTCGGACTGGTGCGGTCTGTCCGAGTACCTCGGCCGGTCATCAGCATCGGCAATCTCACCCTCGGCGGAACCGGAAAGACGCCGACCGTCATGACCGTTTGCCGATTTCTCCGAGCCACAGGTCATCGCCCGGCCGTTCTCTCCCGGGGCTATGGCGGACGCATCGGAAAAACGGTTCGGGTCGCATCCCATTCGACCGCCATCGATCAAGGGCCGGATGAAGTGGGGGATGAACCTTCCCTGATGGCCGAACGGCTTCCGGAAGTGCCGGTGGTCGTCTCCTCGGACCGTGTTGCGGGTGCCCGGTACGCCATCGAAAAGCTTCAATCGGACGTTTTGGTTCTGGATGACGGATACCAACATCTCCGATTGAAGAGGGATCTGAATCTTCTCGTGATGGATGCGGTTGAGCCCTTCGGCAACGGCCATGTCTTCCCTCGGGGAACGCTTCGGGAATCTCCCGGACAGGTCTGTCGCGCGGACGCCGTTCTCCTGACCCACGTCGGCCACCCGACGGAGACGGAGGAGCTTCAAAAGTTCATCCGACGATCCCGCCCCAATCTGCCGATTTTCACCAGCCGGCATCGTATTGTTGAACTCATCCCATTCGGCTCCGGTTCGTCCTTGCCTTTTGAAAACATCAAGGGATTGCGGCTTCTCGCTGTTACGGGCATCGGACAGCCGGATCGGTTCGTTCGGATGCTTCAAGAAGGAGGAGCGGATCTGGCCGCGGGGTGCCTCTATCCGGATCATTATCGGTATCGGCTGGAGGAATTGGACGAGATCGAGGCCGAGGCTAAACGGTTGGAGGCCCGCAGGATTGTGACAACCGAAAAAGATGCGGTTCGAATCAAGAAGCTCGGTCGACCCATGGAGGCCTGGTGGGTGGCGCGGTTGGAACTGGTCATTGACCACCCCGAAGTCTTTGAATCGATGCTGAGCGGGGTTTTCCGGTGAAACCTGTGAAACGAAAAGATCATCCCTTTCGCTACCGGTTGGAGTACGGGTTAGTGATCATCCTTTACGGCCTCTACCGCCTCCTGCCCCGATCCTGGACGCCGGCCCTTGGTTCGCTTCTGGGCGAAGCGGCCTATTATCTGATCCCCCGCCGCCGACGGATCACCCTCGACAATCTGCGTCTTGCTTTCGGAACGACCGATTTTGATCCGACGAAGGTCGCGCATGCGGCTTACCGATCGTTGGGAAGGAGTTTGATGGAGTTTCTGGGTTCGATGGATCAGGATCGGGCGGCGATCCTCCGAGGCGTCCGGATCGAAGGCCGTTCTCATATGGAAGAGGCGTTTCGGCGGGGTCGGGGGGTGATCTTCCTGGCATCCCATTATGGGAACTGGGAGCTGATGAGTCTGGTCAATTCCGCTTCGGGTGTGCCGACGCATGTCGTGGCCCGCGTGTTGGACAATCCCTGGCTCAATTGTTTGATCAACCATCAGCGGGAGCGGTTCGGAACCGTCGTCATCAACAGCAAGGATCCTTCCTCCGTGCGAAAGATATTATCCGTCCTTCATCAGAAAAAAGCGGTCGCTTTCCTGATCGATCAGAACGTCGTCGGAAACCGCGGCGTGTATGTTGATTTTTTCGGCCGGCTGGCCTATACTCACAAGGTCGTTGCCTTGATGGCGCTCAAGACCGGGGCCCCCGTGATTCCATCCTTCATGCATCGGGAGGAGGGCGGAGGACATCGGCTCGTGTATGGGAAGGCGTTGACGCTGACCAAGACCGGAAATCGGGATCACGATGTCTGGATCAACACCCAGCGGATGACCCGAGCGGTCGAGGGAGCGGTTCGACAACGTCCGGAGCAATGGCTCTGGATGCATGACCGATGGCGAAAACAGCCTTCGGTCCGGACCGAAGCCGTTTTTCTGGACCGAGATGGGACCATCAGTCAGGAAGTCGGCTACATCCATAACGTGGACCATCTGCAACTGCTGCCGAAATCCGCCCGGGCCATCCGACGGCTCAACCGGTGTGGGATCAAGGTCTTCGTGGTGACGAACCAGTCCGGTGTGGCCCGGGGTTACTATTCGGAGGAGCACGTTCGTCGAGTCAACGCGCGACTGGTCGAACTCCTCAAGGCCGAAGGGGCCGAGCTGAACGGGATATATTACTGTCCGCACCATCCCACGGAGGGAACCGGTCCCTACACCCAATCCTGCGACTGCCGGAAGCCCGAGCCGGGTATGTTGTATCAGGCGGCTTCCAATTCGCCGGTTGATTTTCGCCGGTCTTTTGTGGTGGGGGATAAAATGACCGATATGGAAATGGGGCATCGGGTCGGGGCGAAAGGGATATTGGTTTTGACGGGATATGGGCCGGAGGAGTTGGAACGAAACGGCGATAGCAAACCGCGACCGGACAAGATCGTTCCTGACCTAGAGAAGGCGGTGGAATGGATTGTATCTCAGCGTGAAACGATTGAGGGCGATGACCCACGAACCGACGCGGACTCCTGATAACCCTGGAAAGAAATCTCTTTGATGGATACACGACGCCTGAGAAAGATTGTTCAACAATTCGCGGATAAAAAAATTATGGTCCTGGGCGATTTTGTCGCCGACGAGTATATTCTTGGAAAGACTTCACGAATTTCCCGGGAGGCGCCTGTCCTGATTTTAGAGTACCTTTCCAGGCAGGTCGTCCTTGGCGGGGCCGGAAATGCGACGAACAACCTGGCCGCTCTCGGCGCGGGGGTGGTTCCGATGGGAGTCATCGGTGATGACGAGACCGGGCGAGAGGTGACGCGTCAGCTTAAACGGCTTGGCATCGACACCACCTTGCTTCGCGTCCAACGGGATCACGTCACAACCACTAAGACGAGGATTATGGCCGGCGGCCGGCATCAGCATACGTCGCAGCAACAGGTGGTCCGGATTGACCGGGGAGAAACCAATCGGGTTTCGGAACGGAGCGAGGCGACCTTCCTGAGGGCTTTGGATGAGGAAACAACGCGGATGGATGCTCTGGTGATCTCCGACTATCAATACGGGGTCCTGTCGCCCCGCGTGATCGAAAAAGTCAATCAGATTGTGAAACGGGATTCGTGCCTGGTCGTCGTCGATTCTCGATACCGGATGCTGTCGTTTCGGGGAGTGACCGCGGTCACCCCGAACGAACCGGAAGTGGAGGAGGCGCTGGGCATCCGCTTGGAGGACGATGAAGAAGCGGTGCGGGTTGCGGGGGAACGGATCCTGGATCGAGTTCAGAGCCGTGCCGTTTTGATCACGCGGGGCAGCAAAGGGATGGCGTTAATCGAGCCAGGCGGGAAGTCTGAATTCATTCCGATCCACGGTACGGACGAGATCGCGGACGTGACGGGTGCGGGAGACACGGTGATCGTTATATTTACCCTGGCACTGGCCAGCGGGGCGACGCTGTTGGAAGCGGCCCAATTGGCCAACGTCGGCGGAGGCCTCGTCGTGATGAAACGGGGGACGGCGACGGTGAGTCGGGAAGAACTGCAATCGGCTTTGCGGAAACCGTCGTGAATGATGACTTCCTACCGGGGGAAATTAAAAACATTTAAGGGATTGACGGCGGTCGTTAAAAAGCTGAGGAGACGGGGGAAAAAGATCGTTTTGGCCAACGGTTGTTTTGACATTCTCCATGTGGGGCATGTTCGTTATCTGAGCGGGGCCAAGTTCTTGGGGGATGTCCTGATCGTGGGGATTAACGGTGACCGGTCGGTCCGCCGTCTCAAAGGAAGGGGCCGGCCGCTGATGCCGGAGGCGGCGCGCGCCGAACTGGTCGCGGGATTCGCCTGTACGGACTATGTGATTATTTTCCAGGAGCAGAATGTGGAACGGCTGTTGCGGACGATTCGTCCGGACGTGCATGCAAAAGGCGGGGATTATACGAGCGACACGGTTCCGGAGCGGGCCGTTGTGAAATCCTACGGAGGACGCGTTGCGATCGTCGGCGGACCGAAGGTGCGCTCCACCACGGAACTGATCAAAAGGGTTCAAAGATCAAAAAGGTTGCGTAGTAGAAATGTGGGGAATTCATAAAACATTGCGCCTCGTAACTTTTTAATCTCAAAGACTGGAGATTTGATATGCCCATTGATAAAGAGCTGTTAGATATTCTGGCCTGTCCCAAGTGCAAGGGCGATATCCGACTCAACGAAAAAGGCGACGGATTGATCTGCAGCGCCTGCCGTCTAATGTACCCGATCAAAGAAGATATCCCGGTGATGCTGATCGAAGAAGCGATTAAAATTTAGATGCTGAGGAGGTCGTGAACTATTTCGAGGTCGTCCGGCGGCACCGGATTTTCCTCAGCGGCGCGATCGGGGTTCTCCTGATTTATCTATCCAGACCCACCTTGTTCTCTCTTGCGGCCGGCCTCCCTTTCGTGCTGTTGGGCGAAGCGATCCGAACGTGGTCGTCAGGGTACATCCGCAAGAACAAGGCGCTGGCCACCGACGGTCCCTATGCCCACACCCGAAACCCCCTCTATCTGGGCAGCTTCGGAATCGGGATGGGATTCGTGGTGATAGGAAACAGTGTTTGGGTTCTGGGCGTTTTCCTGGTTGCGTTTGGTCTGGTGTATTGGGGCGTGATCCGTTCCGAGGAGGAATATCTCGTCCAGGTCTTTGGATCCCGCTTTGAGGAGTACGTCCGGACGGTGCCCCGATTTCTCCCGCGATGGAGTCGGTCGCCCTATGATGCCGGCGAGTTTGAATGGGCCTTGGTCTGGAAACACCGGGAGTACCAGGCATGGGCGGGCATTGCCGGAGGCGTGGCGGTACTCATCCTGAAGATGTGGGCAACCCCGTGATCGTTTATGCAAAAACTGACCGCGATCGTTCCCGTTTTTAATGAAGAACAAAACCTGGAGGATTGTCTCAGGGGACTGACCTGGGCCGAAGAAATCCTCGTGGTGGATTCCTTCAGCCGCGACGGGACGCTTTCAATCGCCCGTCGTTACACCGACCGGATTCTTCAGCATGAGTACGTCAATTCCGCAACGCAGAAGAACTGGACGATTCCGCAGGCGCGGCATGACTGGGTCCTGATTGTGGATGCCGATGAGCGGGTGACCGACGCCCTGCGGGAAGAAATCCAGCGGGTGATGAGGGTCGAGGGCGGGCCTCCCTGCGACGGCTATCGGATCCGGCGCCAGACCTTTTTCTGGGGGAAACCGATCCGGTATTGCGGGTGGCAGCATGATCGGGTGCTGCGGCTTTTTAACCGTCACAAGGGTCGATACGAGGAAAAAGAAGTCCACGCGGATGTCATAATCCAGGGAAAGACGGGCGATCTGGAATCATCGCTGATTCATTATACTTACCGGGATTTCAAACAGTACTTCGCCAAGTTCCAGCGTTATACGGATTGGGGGGCGCTGGAACTCCAGAAGCGGGGACAGCGGGCCCGGTGGTATCACCTCCTGCTGCATCCGGCCTTCCGTTTTTTGCGCATGTATGTTTTTCAACGGGGTTTCCTGGATGGACTGCACGGTCTGGTGCTCTGTCTCCTTGCGGCATTTAGCGTTTTCACCAAATATGCCAAGTTATGGGAACTGAACCAAAAAGAATCCTCGTGATCCAGACCGCTTTTCTCGGGGACGTGGTGCTGGTCACGCCACTCCTTCAGGCTCTCCGTGATCGATTCCCCAAAGCCTATCTGGCCGTCCTCGTTATTCCCGGCACGCGGGAAATTCTCACCGGGCATCCCGGGTTGGACGACGTACTGGTTTACGACAAAAAAGGTCGGGATCATAGCCTTCATGGCATTCGGTCGATTGTACGGGTGTTGGCCGAAAAACGGTTCGATTGCTGTCTGCTTCCACATCGGTCTTTCCGATCGGCGCTGCTGGCCTTCGCCGCCGGCATCCCGATGCGGATCGGTTTTTTTCAGTCGTTGGGTTGTTGGCTTTATTCGCGACGCGTCTGGCGGGATTCATCGCTTCATGAAGTTCGTCGAAACCTTCAACTCCTAGGCCCTCTCACATCCGAGCACTCCTTGGATCGATACGCCCCGGCCGGAAAACTTTGGGTATCGTGGGACACGGAGGATTCGGAATGGGCGAATCGCTGTCTGGCCGAGCATGGCATCCGCCCGAACGATCGAGTGATCGCGATCGCCCCCGGTTCGGTCTGGGCGACGAAACGCTGGCTTCCGGACGGCTTCGCGGCCGTGATCGACGGCCTGATCGCTCGGAATAAACGGAAGGTGGTTCTCTTGGGCTCCCGCGACGACCAACCGGTCGTGGATGAGGTTTTGAGACGGTGCCGGGAGAAACCGGTCGACCTTTCCGGAAAAACGACGCTGCGGCAACTCGCGGCCGTCATGAAACGCTGCGAGCTCTTGATCACGAATGACAACGGCGCGATGCATGTCGGCGTGGCGCAGGGCATTCCTGTCGTCGCCATTTTTGGTTCGACGACCTTGAGTCTCGGATACGGGCCGTTCACGGATCGGGCCGAGGTGGTGGAGCGGTCGCTCGATTGCCGCCCATGCGGAAGGCACGGCTATTTGGAATGTCCGCTGGGCCATTTTAACTGCATGAAGGAGATCACGCCCGAAGAGGTGATGGCGGCGGCGGAGAAAATGATGCAAACCGCGTCACAGTGACTGTAGGGGCAGCCCTATGTGGCTGCCCAAAGTATCCGAAGATAAGAGGACGGACACGGTAGGTCCGTCCCTAAAGTGATGGAAAGAATCCTTATCATTAAATTAGGTGCGGTCGGGGACGTGATTCATACCCTTCCGGTGCTTGAGACATTGCGGCATTGTTTCCCGCAGGCACATATCGGCTGGGCCGTGGAGGAGGCGGCCGCCCCGATTTTGGAGGGGAATCCGGCCCTGAGTGAATTGATTCCGCTGGATCGAAAAAAGATCCAAGGGGCGTTGGGCCTAATCTATTTCCGCCAATGGCTTCGATCGCTCCGGGTAAAACATTTTGACACGGCGCTCGACCCCCACAACCTGTTCAAAAGCGGGGTGATAGCCTATGGCAGCGGAGCGTCCCTCCGGATCGGATTCAAAAAATTCCGGGAGGGAAATTTTCTTTTCATGAATCGGCGGATCAGGCCCACTTTCCGGCATCGGCATGCCGTTGAAAAATATCTCTGCCTCCTCGAGCCGCTCGGCATTCAAGAAACGCAATGGGTGGTTCGATTTCCGCTCAGTTGGGGATCGCAGGATGAAGACCGGATCGAGCGATTTTGGGCGCAGGAGGGATTCGACCGAGCCGGGGTGAAACACGATGAGGTCGTCGCGATCAATCCCGGAGCCAGTTGGCCGAGCAAACGATGGATGCCGGAGCGGTACGCGCGCGTTGGGGACCGGTTGGTGAAAGAGCGCGGGATTCGAATTCTGATTTTATGGGGACCCGGCGAGCGACCCTTGGCGGATCGCATCGCCCGATCGATGGGGGAGAAGGCCGTGATCGCTCCCGAAACGGATCTGAAACAACTGACGGCCCTGATAAAGCGTTGCCGGCTGCTGGTCACCGGAGATACGGGACCGCTTCATATTGGCGTGGCCCTGGGAGTTCCGACGGTCTCTCTGTTCGGGCCGTCGGATCCGGCGCGCAATGGTCCCTACGGCCATGGCCACGCGATCGTCCGATCGCCGATTCCTCCGGCGACGCACTGGCAGAAGAAGGAAGTCGGGGATCGTTGGATGAAAGCGATCTCGGTCGAGGCCGTTATGGAGGCGGCGGTTTCTTTGTTAAAGGACGGGAGGAGCAAGGAGTAAGGGGAAAGGGGAAAAAATAATTTCTTCTCGCTCCTCACGCTTCACGGTTTTCAAATTGCGTATCTTACATCTCGATACCGAGCGCACCTGGCGGGGCGGGGAGGCCCAGCTTCTCCACCTGGCCGAGGGACTGGTTCGACGAGGCCATTTCTGTATCGTGGTGGGTCCGTCGGACAGTCCGCTGCTATCGCGTGCCGCCGAGAAAGGGTTGAGGACCGAGGCAGTTGCGATGCCGTCCGAATGGAGTCTTCCGGCCGTGTGGGCACTTGCCCGGCTTTTGAAGCGAGAGAAAATTCAGGTGATCCATATGCATACCTCCCACGCTTGCACCTTGGGCGGATGGGCCGCGCGTCTGGTCAGAATCCCGGTCCGCATTATCTCGCGGCGGGTGGACTTCTCGGTGAGGTCCAATCCCCTCCGGAAATTGAAATACCAGTGGGGAGTGGATCGTATTGTGGCGATTTCGGAGGGCGTTCGAAAGGTGCTGGTCGAAGACGGTCTGGACCCGAACCGGATCGTGGTAATTCGAAGCGGGATCGATCCGCGTGCGTTTGATCCGAACGGCCCCGCCAGCGAGGCGCGCCTGGAATTCGGAATCCCGGATCGGTCGCCCGTGATCGGATGCGTCGCCCATTTTGCCGATCACAAAGGTCACCGCTATCTGATAGAGGCCGCGGTCCGTGTCGCGGCCGCGGTTCCGGATGTCCGGTTTCTTTTGGTCGGCGACGGTGAACTTCGGTCCGCAATCGAGCTTCAGATCAAAGAACTCAAGCTCGAGAGGCACGTCTTGTTAACCGGTTTCCGAAACGATGTTCCGAGGCTGCTGGCGGCGATGGATATCGTCGTTCTGTCCTCGCATCTGGAGGGTCTCGGGACTTCTCTGCTGGATGCGATGGCGATGGCCCGGCCGGTTGTCGCGACACGGGTGGGCGGGATCCCGGAGATGATCGTGGACGGCGTTAACGGGGTTCTCGTTCCTCCGCGTGATCCATCGGCGCTGGCCGATGCGTTGATCGCTCTGATCCATCGGCCGGATGAGCGGAGACGGATGGGCCAGGCCGGCCGGAGCCGGATGCTTGAAATGTTTTCGGCCGAGGCGATGATAACCTCGACCGAGGCACTCTATCTTAAAATCCTGTCGGAAAAGCAGGGACCGCACGAATCGAGATGAATGGTGGTTGACGCACACCTGATTACGAACGACGAGTCGTTCAGGGAGCTCGAACCGGAATGGAACGGGCTTTTGGCCGAATCGGATCATTCAACGCCGTTCATGAGCTGGGCATGGGCCTCGACCTGGTGGAAGTATTTCGGGACCGGTTTGCTCCACGTCTTGACCCTGCGGCGGAACGGCAAACTCATCGCCATTGCCCCGCTCCATCGGGTCCGTGGGCCGTGGGGAATGACCTCGCTGCAAATGCTGGGGACGGGCCAATCGGACTATCTTGATTTCCTGGTCACAAAGTCCGAAGCGATCCCGTGTTATTCCGAGCTGCTTCGGCATCTCCTTGCGGAGGGTGGGATTGACCTGATTCTTCTGGAGCAGGTGCCGCCGGACCGATTGGACGTGATCAAGGAGATAGGACAAGCGGCCGGCGCCTTTCTCCAGATCAAGGAACGTGGCCATTGCTATGTGGTCCGTCTTCCTTCAAAATGGGAGGACTATCTGACCGGTTTGGGGAAGAATGAGCGTTACAACATCGGCCGTCGGACCCGGGCGCTCGAGCGTCAGCACGGGGTTGTCTTCCGACGCTTTCACCAGCCGGGTCCAGAACTGGAAAAGCGGGTGGAGGAATTTTTTAATTTGATGACGAAGCGCCTGACGATGCGCGGCCGCCGCCTGGCGGCCGATGAAGAAACCTCGCTCCGTTTCCACCAGGCGCTGGCCGCGCGGTTCGCCGAGCGGGGATGGATGAATCTCGGACTGCTGGAACGGGAAGGCCGGATGATCGCGGGCCTGTTCGCCTTTGAGTATGATCGGAGACTATTCTACTACCATTCCGGTTTCGACCCGGACTGGGCGAAGTTCAGCACTGGGATGGTGCTTCTGGCGAAGTGCATCGAGGACGCCATCGGGCGGGGGCTTCGAGAATTTGACTTCATGCGCGGCCGCGCCGAGTACAAATCCAAATGGAAGGTCGAGGAGCAGCCCTTTTACCGTGCGGCCGTGATGCGGGATTCCGTCCGCTATCTGAAATTCCTGGGGTCGGGTCTTGCGTCGCGGGCTGGAAAGCTTCTCAAAAGGACGACGGCCGGATGAAGATCGCGATGCTGACCAAGCATTTCACGCTGCGAAACGGATCGAGCCGTGCGATCCATGAAGTGGCCTTGCGGCTTTCGGCTCGAGGCCATGACGTCCATATCTTTTGCAACCGCAGTCCGGAACGGTATGCCGCCGGGCCGGTTCTCCGCTATGTCCCGATGCTGCCGCTCGGTTCGTGGGGCCGTGTTTTGAGCTTTGACTGGGGATGCCGCCGCAAGATGGGCGCCGAGCGGTTCGATATCGTTCACGGCCACGGCAACACGACGGAACAGGATGTCGTCACGGTTCATATCTGCCGGAATGCCAACCGGCTGGCGAGGGGGCTGCCGCTCCTGCGCCGGGATCCGCACCTGTTCATCGAGCGTCGTCAGTTCGAGAATCGGCGACTCCGGCGGATCATCGTCTTTTCGGAACGGTTAAAGCGGGATCTTCATCGCCTTTATGGAATTCCGCCGGAGCGCGTCGCGACCATCCCCAACGGCGTTGATGCGAACCGGTTTCATCCACGGCTCCGACCGATCCATCGGGATCGCCTCCGACGCGAGATTGGCCTTTCCGACGGGGATCTTGCGGTGATGTTCGTCGCCTCCGGAAATTTCGAGAACCGGGGTCTTCCGAACCTGCTCTCGGCCGTTGCGAGACGGACGAACGAGAGAGTAAAGCTGATCATCGTTGGCGGGGACCGGCCCGGTCCCCATCGAGCCCAATCCCGCCGTCTGGGGATCGACGACCAGGTGGTTTTTCTCCCGTTTACCGATCGGCTGGAGGAGCTCCACGCGTGTGCGGACGCGCTGGTCTTTCCGTCGTATTACGACACGTTCGGAAGCGTGCCGCTGGAGGCCATGGCCTCCGGGTTGCCGGTCGTCGTGACGGCCTCGTGCGGAATGAGCGAATTGATTACGGACGGCGTGGATGGCCTGATCCTTAAGGACCCGACCGATGTCGAGGCGCTCGATTCGGCCCTGATGCGCTTGTCGGACGACAATCTGCGTGAACGGTTGGGGAGCAAGGCCCGGGAGACTGCCGAGCGTCAATCGTGGGACACAGTCGCCGATCGGACGATAAAACTTTATGAGGAACTCCGTTCCGGAAAACGCGATGAACGATGAAATAAAAAAAGGCGCATTCCGTCGTGTGCCGGTGCTTCTCTACCACAAGATCGGCCCAGCGCCGGACGGCGTCCGGAACCCCCGGAGTTGGGTGGCGCCCGAGCGGTTTGGGTGGCAGATGCGTTTTCTGGCGAAACGGGGATACCGGGTGATCACGCCCGATCAACTTGCGGCCCATTATCGCGGCGAGGTCGAGGCTGCGCCGCGCTCGGTACTGATCACCTTTGACGACGGATCTCGAAGCTGCTATACCCAGGTCCTTCCCATTCTGAAGGCCTTGGGTTTTTCGGCGACGGTCTTTGTAGTTTCGGAGCAGATCGGGGGGCGCGCGGGTTGGGACCGGAACGCGTCGCATGCCGGCGACGCGTTGCTGACGCTCGACGAAATCCGGACGCTCATCCGATCCGGCTGGTCGGTGGGCGCCCATTCCATGACGCATGCGCGCCTGACCGGTTTGCCGCCGGGGGAGGCGGAGCGCGAGATCCGGGAGTCCAGGCATCAGTTGGAAGAGGTGCTGTCGATTCCGATCCGGACCTTTGCCTATCCCTACGGCGCATACACACCCGAACATGCCGGAATGGTGCGGAAGGCCGGGTACGAAATCGGTTTCACAACCCATTACCCCGAACAGGGGCTGTTCGCCATCCGCCGGGAAAACATCCATGGGGAGGTTTACGCCTTGCGGTTTCTGTGGCGGTTTCGGCGTGCGACACGAGGGCCATTTCGGGATGTCAAAGCTTAAGATCATCCATCTCCTTGCCAGTCATAAATGGACCGGACCCGCCGAGGGCGTGGTCACGCTCTGCCGCGATTTAAAAAACCAAGGGCATGACGTCCGTCTATTTTGCACGCCCAATACCCGAAGGCTGTTGGCCGATCAGGCGGTCCAACGTGGCGTGACCCCGGAAAGTGGCTTATGGCTGGCGCGAAAACATCCCGAATTAATCGCGTTGGACATACGTCGGTTAAAAGGGATTTTAAGACAGGAGCGACCGGATATCCTTCATCTTCATCTTTCGGCCGATCACTGGATCGGAGGCCTTGCGGCCCGCTGGGTCGGAGGTGAGACTCGCGTCATACGAACGATCCATAACTCCCGCACGATCGAGCGCCGCCCCTTCCGTTCCTGGCTGTACAAATCCCTGACCGATGGGTTCGTGACACTCTGTGAAAAGGATCGTGAAAAACTCCGACGGACCTATCGCATTGATCCGAAGCCTGTTTCGGTCATTCACGGCGCCGTAGACACGACGCGGTTTCATTTCGACACGGAGGCCCGCTTGGGTCGCGCCGAATTTGGAATCAAGATGACAACGCCGGTAGTCGGCATGGTGGCTCGTTTCCAACTGCACCGGCGGCATGAGATCCTGATTGAGGCGATGACCCGTCTTCGGAAGCTTTTTCCGACAGTCCGTCTTCTTTTGGTGGGTCGAGGCGAGCATCAGCCGGTCCTCGAACGAATCGTCCGGGAGAAAGGTCTTGATCAATGCGTAATCTTCACCGGTTATCGCGACCGCGACCTGCCGCAAATCTATGCCGCAATGGACGTTGCGGTCCTGCTGGCAGTCGGGAATGATGGTTCCTGCCGCGCAGCGCTCGAGGCGATGGCGGTCGGACGGCCGGTGGTCGGTTTTCCGGTGGGGGCCTTGCCGGAGACGATTGTGGAAGGGGTGACGGGCCATCTGGTGCCGGATGGGGATGTGGAAAAGCTGATGGAACGTCTTGCGGCGCTGCTGTCGGACCGTTCACGAATGCAGTCGATGGGTGAGGCGGCGCGAAAGCGGATCGAGGCCGAATTTACTGAAGAGATCCGGCTTAAGAAGACCGAGGCGTTTTATAATTCATTGATCGGGAAATGACCCGGAGATTTTCATGGCGTTGGTCGACGACAAGGACGTTTCAAAATACGAAATGAGGCGGTATGGAGCGCCGGATCAGAAGCTCGTGAACCGGCGCGAGCAGGGGATGGTGGACGAAATCATCCGGACGTTGGGGTTGAATAAAGGCCGTGTGCTGGATGCCCCCTGCGGCTACGGACGCTTCTCGACGCTTTTTGCAAAGCACGGTGCCGAGATTATTTGTGCCGATGTCTCGACCGCGATGGTGGCTCGATCCCGGGAACGGGTGGCGGGTGAAGGGTATCGTGGGCAGTACGTCGTGATGGACATCCGTCATATCCCTTTCAAGGCGAATGCCGTGGAGGCCGCGTTCACCATGCGGTTATTCCACCACGGCTTCGCAAGAGACGAGATGGCGGATATTTTAAAAGAATTGGCCCGTGTCGCGCGCCAATGGGTCATCCTTTCGTATTACCGCCACAACCCCCTTCACGCTTTCTTCCGACGCATGAAGGGTTTTTCAAGCCGGATTAAGATGATGACGAATGAAGAATTTCAGTCGGAGTTAAAGGCGATTCCGCTGACGGTGCGATTCCGCCGTCCGGTCATCCCATTCCTCCATGCCCAGACGATCGTCGTGTTGGAGAAGGTGACCCCTCGGTCGTAGGGGCCCTGCGGAGCCGCCTTTCATTTATCATAAACATGGCACCCACGTCGGGATGCTCCGAGGGATCGACGAACCACAAGTAGATCATCCTTTGATCTTCTTCCATCGATCCATTTTCCAACGGCGGACCCGGATCAGAAAATTTAGGACGGGCTGCCAAGCCTTCCAATCTGGATGCCCTGTGCAGTAGAGCTCGAAAAAGGCTGGCCAGAGATTGCGAAGTTTCATACGAGCCAGATCCATGAGACGAAGAGGAAGCGGAACATGTTCAAGATGAACGGCCCGACTGAGATCGATCACGAAGATGCGGTTTGCTCCAAAGGGCTTCGCGGCGATAAGAAAATTTCCGATGGTGAGATCCCGGTGGAAAATACCGGCGTCGTGCATTCCTCGGACGAGCCGGGCCAATTCCGTCAACAAGGTCGTCATGTCATTTTCCGGAACGTTGGGGGATTTGAGCCACTGCCGCAGCGTGACGGCATCCGGGATTTCCTCCGTAATAAAGCAACCGGCCGATGTCAATGGGCCCCCTCCGCGGTCCCAGGCGATCAGCGGGCGAGGCGTGGCCACGCCGGCATCCCGAAGGGTCATGGAAATTCGAAAAGACCGCAAGGCCTTGGAGCCGGTCAGCGGTCGGGCAATCCGGTGAAAAGGGGAACGCCACCCGAATCGTTTGAGGACTACCGGGAGTCCTGCCGGGCGATCGGGTGAGCTTTCCGCAATTCGGATCGTCGGGGGAAGACGCAGTGCAACGACCCAATTCGGTCGTTCCAGAAAAACCTTGATCGGTTGCTCGCACAACCAATGCTCGAACGTCCCGGTAAAAAACCCCAGGTGAGGTTCCAATTCGGGAATACAGATCCCGCGGACGGCCTTTCGGTGAAAGCTGATATACTTTTTGCGCATGACGCTCTATCCTAACATAAACCATGCCGATTGCAAGCCCGTTTCCTGTCCAAAATATTTGCGTCGGTCATGGCGGGTTCCGTGCCTTGACCTGGTCCAAATGTTCTGATAATGTGAGGAGCATGAACCACCCGACGGCCGACCCCTCCTTTGGGAAGATGGGGCGTGCCACCCCAAAACGGCTCCCGCCGCTGACCGTGCTTTTTCATTGGGGATATCCCCGATTTGTATTCGATCGATGGCTCCGTACGTTGAAGGGGCAGGTTCCAGTCTTTACGTTTCATTCGGTGGAAACGGAACCGTTCGAATCGCGACTCCGGTATCTCCACCGGAACGGATACCGGACCCTGACGGCTGATGAATTGCTGGCGGTTCTTAATTATGAGATGCCGGTTCCGGATCGGGCGGTGGTGCTCTCGTTTGACGACGGGTGGGGGAGCCTTAAAACGGTGGCCTACCCGCTGCTCAAACAGTATGGATACAAGGCGGTTGCCTTTATCGCCCCGGCTTTTATCGGCGATGAACCGCTTGAGCCTGTGGAAACCGATCGCCGCCGATTTTGTACTTGGGCGGAACTTCGAGAGATGCAGCAAAGCGGTGTTGTGGATATCCAATCGCATAGTCTTAACCATCCTCGAGTGTTTATCTCGCCCAAAATCGTTGATTTTTATCGTCCGAGACGAAACGGAAACCTTCCGAAGCTGAATTTCCCTGTTTATCGCGAATCCGGGCAGGATCGTTGGGATCGCCAGGGTCGGATTGGAATGCCGTTGTATGAAAGCCGATCGCTTTTTTTTGGACGTCACCGTTATTTTGATGATGAAAGACTTCGGGACTTTTGCGTGCAGTATATTGCGGATCGAGGCGGATCGGATTTTTTTTCAAAAAAAGGCTCGACACGTGAACTGTTTAAAATCGTACGGGATTATCGAAACCGCAACGGCGATCAGGGACGGTTCGCCACTTCGAATGAAATGGACCGGACAATGATCGAAGAACTGGAAGGGTCAAAGCGAGGGATCGAAGAAAAGCTGCCAGGGCATCGGGTCCGGCATTTTTGTTATCCCTGGTGGCACGGTTGTGAACGTGCCGTTCAGCTTTCGAAAGAAATTGGATACGACGCCAATTTCTGGGGAAGGTTGATACGGCGCCCCATCAATCGTCCCGGGGATGATCCCTTCCACATCGTCCGCTTGCGGGATTATTATATCTTCCGATTGCCCGGAGAGGGCCGGCGATCACTGCGGTCCGTCTCCTCGGACCGCTCGGAGATGTAAAAGCCCGGGCGCAGGATAATCTAAAGTCGTCATGAAGACGCTGAAGATTTTACAGATCAATTCCGGCATCGGCTGGAGCGGAAGCCATCATCAAGTCTATCTCCTGAGCCGGGGACTGGCCGAGCGCGGCCACGAGGTGACAATCGTATGCGAACCCGAAAGCCATTTGATGGAGAAAGCCCGGGGGGCCGGCCTGAAGACGGCCCCGTTGCGGATGCGCGGTCAATGGGATTTGAGGGCGGTTTGGCAGTTAAATCGATTCATTAAGGATCTCCAGATCCAGATCATCAATACGCACAAACCGCTGGCGCATACTCTGGCCGTTCTGGCCGGGGGATGGTCCGGACCGCCGGTGGTGGCGACGCGGCGGGTTTCCTTTCGGCTTCGGCGACATCCCTTTCTTAAATGGAAATGGGATAGGGCCGTGGCCGCGTTAATTGCCGTATCCAGAGGGACGGCGGAGAGTCTGATCGCTTCGGGGATTTCGCCAAAGAAAGTGGTGACGATCTACAGTGCGGTGGATTTGGAACGGTTTCATCCGAATGTTTCGGGAGAGAACGTCCGAAAAGAATTTGGGCTTTTACCCGATACACCGGTGGTCGGACAGGTGGCCGACCTCCGTCCCTATAAAGGGTACGGCGTTCTGATCGAGGCGGCGGCGCTCATATTAAAGCAGATGCCGCATGTCCATTTTTTTTGCGTTGGACGGAAGAGCCCGGAGGAGTATGATGGGTTGGCTCGACAGATCGACCGTCTGGGCATCGCTCAAAAGATCACCTTTACCGGGTTCAGAAAAGATGTGGAGGCATTCTATGCGACGATGTCTGTCTGCGTCAATTGCAACACCATCGGAGAGGGGCTCCCGGGTTCACTGCGCGAGGCTCTGGCGATGCGGGTGCCGGTGGTCGGTTCGGATGTGAGCGGGAATCGGGAATTAGCGATACCGGATCATACCGGCCTGTTGGTTCCTCCTGGCGATCCCGTGGCCTTGGCCGAGGCGATCCTGGAACTGTTGAGAGACCCGGTGCGCCGATCGAAAATGGGACTTGAAGGCCGCCGGTTCATGGAGGGCGAGTTTTCGGTTCGAACGATGGTCGACCGGACCGAGTCGCTCTATCTAAAACTGGTCGCCAATCGTACATGAACGCATCGGCCGGCTCGCCGGGAATCTACTCGGTTCCATTCACGGTCAGGCGTAGTTTGTTGCGGGAAAAACGAGATTGAGCGTCTTGGGAACAATCGTTAATCGGGACGGCCCGAATCCGATTGCCTCTCCATCGGCCTGAAGCGGCACCGGGCTCTCGACCTCGATCGTCGTCCCGGCATGAAACTCCACGTCCGCCATTCTAACGTGCCATCCGGCCATGGCCCCGAGGGTGTATTTCATATAGGTAATCGCCCCTCGCCCTTTGAAGAGACAGAGGATCAGCTCCGGACGGTCCAGCCGGACGTGCGGGACGATCATAAAAGGACCGCCATAACAACGGGCCTTGGCAATGATCCCCGACGTGCCTTTTACCTCGCGTCCATCCACTCGAAAAAGAATGGTGGAATAATCGTACCGGAATAATTGGATCAGTCCGGCTACCATGTAAGCCAACATGCCCAGTTTCTTCGGGCCGGGGGGGACGCTTCGGACGATACTCGCGTCGAATCCCACGCCGACCATGAGAATGAATAGACGGTGATTGCACTGGCTGAGGTAAATCGGCCGGACGATGCCGTTGCGGATCGTCGTGGCGGCCTTGAACGGGTTTATCGGGATTCCTAATTCGCGAATGAGGCTGTTTCCGGTTCCCATCGGGAGGAGTCCGAGCGGAACAGTGGAACCTTGCATCCCATTGATCACTTCGTGATAGGTGCCGTCGCCGCCGGCGGCCAAAATCA
>Ga0187773_10000120_pt1 | contig 34018 bp, 29 predicted proteins | sample 0216_BV02_MP05_1_FD_133133 | JGI IMG/M metagenome (GOLD analysis project Ga0187773, IMG submission 133133) | Tropical peat soil microbial communities from peatlands in Department of Meta, Colombia - 0216_BV02_MP05_10_MG | ecosystem: Environmental > Terrestrial > Soil > Wetlands > Peat | place...
CCCTGCGCCGCCTGGAAGGTGATCGAATCCGGATTGCCATCGGTTGTGGCCGTAATTCCCGTTTGGCCCGCCTGAACGCCGTAGCCGGCCGACCGCAAATCCCGTGTTAACAGGTCAAGGCTCGCCCGCGCATCACTCTGGGCGTCGGCGACATCCTGCTGCACCACATAAGAACGATGCTGGGTCATGAATATCCCCAGGACAAATACCATGGCAAAGCTGAGGATGGTCAGTGCGACCATTAACTCGACCAAGGTCATTCCCCGTCGATCCGTCATTACATAGGGTTGCAAGATTCTCTGCCCACTCATGGATCTTCTCCCTTAAAGCAACTCGTTACCGACCCGTTCCACCAGACTAATGCTGTGGGCGTTGTTATCCCACGACACCGTATACGTAATCATTTTCACCCCCGTAATGGGATTGCCATCGGGAGAAACGGTGTACTGTCCCGTGTAAACAACGTTTTGAACTGTAACAGTTTGATCCACCGGCACGGTCCCGGGATTCAATGCCGGATCCGAAAATGATAAATTAGAGAGCTGCACAATGCGCTGATCGGCGAGGGCGGCCGCTGTGGTGAATTTGAAGCCGGAGGCGTTGCCCCGAATCGCCATGATCTGCATTCCAGAAGCGGCCAGGAGCCCAATGGCCAGGATGACCAGAGCGATCATCACTTCCAACAATGTCATTCCATCCTCACCGGAGATCCGGTTATTTCGTGGATGCGTGATCAATCCATTTATAAAGCGCCGCATGACCTCTCCTTAACACGGTTGGGTAGTGGTGGTCTGGATTCCCCCGATGCGCTGCAATTGAACTTGCGTCCTTTCACCGGCCTGACAGGATTGAAGCGTCACCGTCACCGGAGGCGCCGCCGGGGCGGTCACATACCCGCTCCCGCCGAAGCTGATCGCCGTTTGATCCCCCCCCCCGTCAAGGACGGACAATAGGGTTACCACACCTCCCATGCCTTCAATTGCTAACTGCCGCGTGGCCACAACAGGAGGCGGGTCACATGGGTCGCCAGGGTTATTGGCAACAGTGGGATCGTCTTTGCACACCCGGTAGGAGTCTCCGGCAATGTCAAACGCCAACTTGTATGTCATATTCTCTTTGACCGCAAGCGATTGGGCTGTTCTAAGATCCCTGACTAACGTCTGAGTCTTTTCACGCAAATTTAAATGATACCGGCTGTTCTGAAACATTGGGACGGCCGTGCTTGCGACAATTGCAATGATGGCCACAACAATCATCAACTCGGTTAACGTCACGCCCTTTGTATTTCTCAGGTTTACCATTAAATTCATCATTGGGGCTCTCCTGGGGATTCTCCTGCTGGCATAAAATGCAACCGACATGCCATTTCCAGCATCCTTGGCATGTTGATAAAACCCTGAACAATCAAAAGGTTTAAGGATAGCCCCAATGTACAGTGATGTATTCTAACCGGGCCGGGTCATCTTTGGGTAATAGGTATATGTAATGGATTACATATTGTCATGCCGGAGCTGCATTCTGTTGAGGGCGTGATAAGGTGCGATTCGGATTCGGACAACGATCGATTCGGATCAGGTAAGGTTAGGCAAACTGTTTAGGATGAGGGGGAAGAGAGCGAGCTAACGGACCGACAAGGATTCGATGGACGGAAGCGCCATCCGAATCTCCGACAAAACTTGATCCGCCATCCGGGCGGTCAGCCGTCCCGTCTGAGTATTTTGCTGACTGGGATGGTATGAGGCAAACAAACTGGGCAACGGGAGAGATTCGGATTCGCCCAGCCGATAGCGCGCGCCATGACGAAACCGAATACCCCGCCGATGCGTGATCCATCCGATCTGGATCGCTGTCTTGAGAAATTCATCAAACGCGATCCTTCCGAGCGCCAACACCGCTTCGATGCGTTTGAGCAGATGAAGTTCACGTACCAGATAGTTCCGGCAGCGGTCCAGTTCGATACGCGCCGGTTTATTCCCTGGGGGAGCGCAATGGAGCACGGCCGTTATATAGGCATTCTTCAACTCAAGTCCGTCGCCCCGACATCGAGATTCCGGCTGGTTTGCAAAACCGGCTCGATGAAGCGCGCGGAACAGAAAATCGCCCGAGCGGTCACCGGTGAAGATACGGCCGGTCCGGTTGCCGCCATGCGCGGCCGGGGCTAGACCGATGATCAGCAGCCGGGCATCCGGATCCCCGAAGCTTGGAACCGGCTTTCCCCAGTATGACTGGTCACGGAAGGCCCGTCGTCGGACCCGTGCGATCCGCTCGCAGTACTTCCGCAGATGGGGACATCGGGTACAGGCGATCAGATCGTCGTGGACACGGATCAAATTTTCTCGCATCGTATAATCACCCAGCACGGGAGTCGAGGTCCATTGTATCTGACTTTTTTTGCTCAAGCAAAACCGGACCTTCTCATCGACATAATGGATTGACAATGGAAACACAAGATGGTTATCCTGAGCATGTCCGAAATTGATCGCCTTTTAATCATCTCTAATTCAAAGCAGGAGGGCGCCATGAGCGATATCATTCGGAAGGTCGATTATTTCTATATCAAATCCGCCAATAAACCGGGAGAGGGAGCAAAGGTCCTAAGGGCTTTTCGGGACGAGGGGATCAACCTTCTCGCGTTTTCCGGATTTCCGCAAGGCCAGAGGGCCCAGATTGATTTCATCCCGGAAGATCCGGCGATGTTCGAGGCCGCTGCAAAGCGGATCGGACTGAAACTGAGCAAGAAGAAGATCGGTTTTTTAGTCCAAGGACAGGATCGGCCCGGCGCGGTAGCCGAGATTATGGGCCGGCTTGCAGATGCGAAGATCAATGTAACCGCGATTGATGCGATCTCGGCCGGCGAGGGCCGTTATGGGGCGATTCTCTGGGTAAAACCAAAAGAGGTTGAGAAAGCCGCCCAAGCCCTCGGCGCTTCGTCATAAGATTGGATAACCATTGAAATTCATCACCGGCTATACCAGCTTCCTTTAAGCAGGGTCGCTGTCGGAAGACCCGGATAGTAGCCGGTGCGAAGGCCCGCGTCATACCAAACCTCCGGTTGACCGGAGCCCGTGATTCCCTGTTGCGCAATCAGGGCCCCGAACACCGTCGGATGGCCCTCCACGACCAGCTGACCGGCCGTCGACAGGACACCCTTCAGTTGGACGTTCGGAAGAACGACCGTTTCTTGGGAGGCCGTTTTTGTTTCCTCCAATGGGGGCGCTTGAACCAGGATGGATCGCCCGGAACCCGATTCTCGAAGAGTCAAATGAGCCTGGATGGAGAAGATACCCTCCATATAATCGACCGGAAGATCCAATGTGGCCAGATTGGTTCCATCCGGCGGTTTCTGATCGACCGTATCGATAAAAAACAGGCCTCGGTCATTTCCAACAGGTGGATAAGCCAATACCTGGTATGGGGTTCGCCGGTGGCTGAGATCAAGAATCCCATCCAGATATAAAAACCCTTCTCGATCCGTGCCGAAGTATACTCCCCATGTTTTGGCAAAGGTCTTTAGGCTTTGATAATCCCAAGGGTCCAAACCGAAGCCCGGACGACTCGTTGCTTGTAATTGGTGGAGGTTACCGTATCCATCCAGCAAAAAAGGTTCGGTGCATTCCCGACATGCCGGCATTGGATTAATAATCGCGCTCCCCACGTAAAAATCAATCCAGGGATCCTGCCTCCCCAAAGCCGTATAAGGCTGACCACTGACCATCGCGGTTGTATTTTTTAGAGGGACCATCCCCAATGTGCTTCCGAAATCGGCATTCCCCATAACTCGAACTTCTCCCCAATGTACCAGAACGGGCACCGGTCCATTGGATCCGGAACCGATCTGAAGGGGGGCGGTGGTCGGAGGAACGGGACTTGGAATGATTTCGACGCTCACCGTACGGCGGATACCGGAGCCGGTCGAGCCGCTCGCCTCGACGGTGCAGATGGCTCCCACGCTCGTGGGGGCAAAGATCTTCAGACTCGTAAGAATTCCCAAGTTGCCAAACGAATCATTGAGCCATCCCGGTTTTTCCAGTGCGGGTTGATACCAATAATCCGGTTGCTCAGCCGTTCCCAAAAATTGGCTCCGCCCCCCATTGTCGAAAAATGAAGCCGCCCCGTGGGAATCAATCTCCCGCCGAGCCAGGAAACTCCCGCGTCCACCGGCAGGCTCTCCCAGAGGAAACACCCCGACGTCCGGAAACATCTCAGGTTCCTGAAACCACTGTAGCACGATGGCCGGACCCGTTTCCGCGAGATACTGGGCCTGGACCGAAGCCTTTTGGTTCCCTGCAATGCCGATTTCGTCTATGGACCAACGAAAGGCCGAAAGTCCAAGGGCCATGATGAGAAACAACAGGCCCAGGGTGACGACCAGGGCCATGCCCCGTTCTGTTTCCAGGCGTCGCATCATCTCATTCACCCATTTCTTAAATAGACTTCAGCCGTCAATGACCTGATTTTTCCGGGTGTCCTGGGCAGCGGGGCGGTCAAATGAATTTGGACCCGGTGAATGTCCGGTAACGCCGCTCCCGCTCGACCTTCCCGATCCAGGTAGATCAATTCCATGGAGGCCAACCCATCGGCCACTGCATTGGAACCCCCGTCCACGGTTCGAAGGAGCCTAAAGTGAGTCGCTTCCGCCGGGGTGAGCGCATATCGGACCTGGTTAATGACCTGGATCGTGCTATTGGGAGGGAAAGGGCTCGTTAACCCCTCTCCTAATTCAAGGCTGTTGTTGCCCCCATCGTTGGCTAACGTATGTCGTTCACAACGATCCAACCTGCAGATCGAGACGACCTTCCCCTGTTTAAATTTGTCCGATGCGTTCTCGTAATCAATAGACAGTTGTCTCTGATTCGCCTGAGCCACCTGCGTTAAACGGGCCTCGGCTGCATCCAGATTCGCAAGAAATTGGACCTCCTGTCCTTCCGCCTTGAGAATACTTGCGTCCCCTTCTCGAAGCCCAAATCCAAGTAGCCCCAGCTCACGCACCATGAAATCCAGTGCGGTGCGCACCTGTTGTTGGGCTTCGGCCGTATCCTCCTGAAGAACACCCCATTGATTCTGAAGGATTAAAAACTTCATCCCGAAGGCGGACACCAGCGAAAAGACCATCGTGGCAATCAACAACTCGAGCAAAGAGGCTCCTCTTCTGTCCAGAATCGGCCAAAAGAGCGTCATGGGACCACCCCTTTGGATCGGATGGTCACCAAGGCCACTGAATGAGATTGACCCGTTTTGTCTGTCCACTCAACCCCAACATGAATTGTCGAGTTATTAGAATAAGGGACATTGTTTTGAACAGTCCAGGTCCGGATATATCCTTCGGGATCGTCTCTATTTTCAAGATTCCCATGGATCAGCTTGTCATACGGCAATGAAATTTCCTCTTCCATTTTGGCCTGCGCAAACGCCGCAGCCGCCGAGATCCTTCGGCCGGCTTCCAGTCCGGCCTGGCTGGCCCGAGTCATGCTCATCCCCGAAATCATCCCAAGGGCTAGGATGAGCATGCAGACCACCACTTCGATAAGGGATAAACCATTCTGTCTGCCGATGAAATCCTGGCTCATGTCAGTTTGACTTTCCCGGTGGCCACAACGGTGATCTGTCGCTGTTCTCCGAATCGATTTTTTAGAACGATCGTGGTCCACGAGTTGGTCGTTCCTTGAGGATAAAACGTGAGGATTCGGCCGCCGGAAGAGCTGACCAGGTCAATCTCTCCATATCCCTGCCCCCGATCCTGAAGATCTCTTACCCAGCCGATGGGAATCCCGGCTTGGGAACGTCGTTCAATCTGATACCGGTCCCTTTCAATATCCAGAACAACCGAAACGGGCTGGCGTTCCGCCAGAGCCAACTGCCGGGCCCAACGCAGGTCCGAAACAATGTCGCGGGCCGCGTGGTTGAGCCGATGATGCGGAAGCTGGGAGGAAAAACCGACGGAAGCCAGCCCGGAAAGGATTCCCGTAATGACCATCACGATTAATAGCTCGATCAGGCTGAATCCCTTTTGAGTGTCGAGAATGGTGTCCATGATCCTTCAAGATTACAAGATCCATGCCGAGCGGCGTGGAGACGGGTAGATAAACAAGATTCGGTTAGAAAGAAAATTAGAGAAGGGGATTCAACTCAAGAGATTCTTGGAAGAAAAGGAAATCGGCCGTGACCGACTTAAAACCCGGGAAGGTCGGTCGATCGCCCCACCGTAAATGTCATTCATCCTTCACAGTCGTTCAGGGTCAATGAATGGGGATTCATACCGAAGGTTTATCTTCCATTTCCTTTTCAAGTTTCCGAATCCATCGGTAGGTGCGCTTTAATACCCGCGCGGCTTCGGTTTTACTGCCGTATTCCAGGATCGCCCGTTGCGCCATCGCCCACTCGATTTTCCTAAGAAAGGAATCCATCGAGCCTTCCATTTTCATGGCCTCCACAAGGGTCTGCCACTCGATTTGGTCGATGACGTCCTTGACATTCCGGCCATCCCTTTTATGCTCTTGTGGTTCATCACCCTGCACAGCCATCGGAGGGGTTTGAATCCCGTCCCGGATCTCGAGCGCCAGGTATTCTGGAGTCAGCACGGCCTGGGAAGCCGGTATCAATGTCACGGCCCGTTCAAGGACGTTTTCCAGTTCGCGGACATTGCCGGGCCAAGGATAGGTTTCCATCCGACTCAACGCTTCCGGGGAAAGGATTTGCACGTTCTTTCGGAGTCGACGGCTAAAATGGATCAGGAAATATTCAGCGAGGCTGCGGAGATCTTCGGGTCGTTCTCTTAACGGGGGCAGATGAATCGGGATCACATGGAGGCGGTAGTAGAGGTCTTTTCGAAACAACCCTCTTTCGATGAGCGCCTTGAGATCCTGGTTTGTCGCCGCAATAATTCGCACATCCAGTTTGATCGGATCGTTGCCTCCGACTCGCACAAGCTCCCGTTCTTGTAAAACTCTCAGGAATTTTACCTGAACCGCCATCGGGATCTCGCCGATCTCATCCAGAAACAGCGTTCCGCCGTCGGCCCATTCAAACTTTCCGATTTTTCGAGAAAGGGCCCCTGTAAAAGCCCCCCGCTCGTGACCGAACAGCTCACTTTCCAACAATTCCATCGGCACGGCGGCGCAATTGATCGCCACGAACCGTCGGTCACAACGGTTTCCAGAGCGATGAATCAACCTTGCGATCAGTTCTTTCCCCGTGCCGGTCTCTCCCGTAATCAAGACGGTGGAATCGGTTGGGGCGACCTGTCGGACCAGACTGAAGACGGCCTTCATTCCGGGGCTGTCGCCCATCGGCTTTGATAAAGCCCGTCCCTCATTGACCTCCTGGACTTCTCGCCGCAGGTACACATTCTCGGCCGTCAATGTCTTGTTTTCAGCCGCATAGGCCAGCAGCCGCTGCTGGGTCGCTTTAAGTTCCTGAAGGTACGCAAAAAGAAGATAGGTCATTTTCTGGATCCGTTGTTCAAGTCCGGCCGAGGGAGGAAACGGTCGCTTACGCTCCCGCCAGTAAAAGCGGTATCGTGCATAGGGAGCCTCATAGCAGGATCCCTCTCGGAAGACATGCTCCAGAGAACCCGACTTCAAGGTCCCGCCTTGAATGACTCGAAAGGCCCTGGAGGCCGGATCGGTTCGATTCGGCGAGTCGGCCGCTCGTGACGTCAGAATCCGCAGGAAAGCCGGCCCACCCGACCTCGATTCGGGCTTGAGGATCGCCCCTCCGAAGAGCGCATCTTTCTGACCGGCGGATTGATCGGTGCCCAATCCCAAAACATCGACGGGAGGCGGGATCAGAAAGACCTCCTCCTCGTCGAGTTGCACGCCACGAAGAACAGCAATGGTCTCCTCCCGGTTCCTTTCCACGATTTTGAGATCCGAACCGGATTCCTCAACGTCGTAGCCTTCGAACTCGCGTACGATGTCCCGGACCCGATACTGCAAGAACTCTTCATCCAGATGGGCCTCCTCAACAAAATCATAAAGACGGACGAATCCCTCGTAATTCCCCTTCAGCATAAAGTGGGTGGCCAGAAGAGGGTGAAACCCCGAATCCCATTGCGAGAGCACGATCATCTCGGTGTCGGCCGGATTCTTGGCGACCGCCTGAAGTCGCAAGAAAGTGGTGTAGGCGCCGGCCCAGAGGCCGGAGTAGAGGGCGACCGTCCGGACATCATCGAAGGTCCGGGCGATGATCTCAAAAATGGATGGGATGTGCTTCTCCCCCTTCCGAGCCGACCGAACAAAGTAGTCGATGGCGGCTTCGTAGGCGATTTCCTTTCGGCCAGAAAGGCGTTCGGCCGTGCGGAGTACCTCCCGCAGCACCTCCTCAGGAATCCAGGCATGACTGTCCATGACAAGACCTTGAGGGTCTTTCAGCGCGTCGTACCCTTCCACCCCCGAAAAAAAGGCTCGTGGATTCACCTTTTGCATCTGCGAAGGATAATGAATCTGGAGATGATTGAGGAGAAGTTGTGTCAGAAAGCCGGTGGCCCAGGCCGTCTGCGTCTGCATATCGCCTCCTTCCAGAGAGATTCTCCTACCGGGAGAAATTCTCCAGATTGATATGTTAGAGACTGGTAAGGGACTTCTGTAGGATTTCTGTGCCGCGTGGCTCCACTATACTTCAAGCCTTTCGTTTTTTCAAGAAATTAAATCGGCCGGAGGCCATGCCAACGGATTAACCGGAAGCCTCATTGCGCGGGGGAGTGAACTGAAGGAGTTTCAAGGGGACTTCGGCTTTTAACTCGTCATTGATCAATATTTTGAATTCATAATCGCCGGGATGTTCAAATTTCATCATATGGATCATCAAAATATGATTGGAGCCGATTGACTCGCCCGGCCGGCCCGTTCCGAGTGTGAATTCACCGCCCAGCATGAACAACTTTTGGCCGTCTTCGTCCATGAGCTGCACCTCGATTTTTTTTGTCTTCCCCGCTTCGGCCCGATCAGCCTCAAACCGCATCACCAGTTGCATCTGGGGATGGGTTACCGGGAATTGCTGGGCTTGAATGGAATCAAAGATTCCCAGGATGTTGAGTTTGCCTTCCCGAGAGATGTTCGCGCAATCCGCCAATACCGCAAACCCGACTTTCAAGGTTACCTCGCTCGTGCGTTGACACCGGCATTAATCGGGCGCTCCAATTTCCCGCGGCGCCGACCTTCCAAAACGCTAGCCTTCAATTCCGTAGTCTTTGATCTTCGTCAGCAGGGTTTTATAACTGACCTTCAAAATCTCGGCCGCGCGGGATTTGTTTCCCCCCGTTTCTTTAAGAACCTTCCGGATCATTCTCGACTCGGCAAATTGAGTGGCGGCGTGGCTGACTTCTTGAAGCGAACCTTCCGTCTGAAGCTCCGCCAATCCGGCTTCAGCCGTCGTCTTGGGCCGTAACCCCAAATGTTCCGGAAGGAGGACTTGACCATCGCTTAAGATTACCGCCCGTTCGATGCAGTTTTGCAGTTCACGGACGTTGCCCGTCCAGGGATGCTTGATCAATAATTCCATCGAGGCCGGAGCCACCGCCTTGGGTTCCTTCTTCAGCTCCTGGCAATAATAGCCCACGAAATGCTCCACCAAAGCCGGGATATCCTCCGCGCGCTCCCGCAGGGGAGGGATCGTGATGGGAAAGACGGCCAAACGGTAATAGAGGTCTTCACGGAACAGCTTCTGGTTAATCGCGGCCTGGAGATCTTTGTTGGTCGCCGCAATCACCCGGACATCCACTTTTATCTTGACCGTGCCACCCACGCGCATAAATTCCTCACCCTCCAAAACCCGAAGCAGTTTCGCCTGAAGGGCCAGGTCCATATCCCCAATCTCATCCAGAAAGATGGTCCCCTGATTCGCCAACTCAAACTTCCCCATCTTGCGGGCCACGGCCCCTGTAAAAGCTCCCCGTTCATGTCCGAATAGTTCGCTCTCCAAGAGGTCGCGCGGAATCGCCGCACAGTTGATCGCCACAATGGGCCCATCCTTGCGCGGGCTTAAATAGTGAACGGCCCGTGCGAACAATTCTTTGCCGGTTCCGGACTCCCCAAGCAGCAGCACCGTCGTCTGACTGGCGGCCACCTTCTGAATCTTCCCCACCACCTCCAGCATTTTCGGGCTCTTGCCAATAATCTTGGGAAGTTTTAGATGCTTGGCGAACTCTTCACGCAAAATGAGGTTCTCCGTGATAAGTCGTTGCTTTTCCAGTGCCTTGTTGATCAAATGAATCAGATGGTCCGGGTCGAAGGGTTTCGTTATAAAATCATACGCCCCTTCTTTTACGGCCTTGACGGCCGTCTCAATCGTCCCATAAGCCGTCATCAAGATCACCGGAACCAGTGGATTGTGCTCCTTGACCCCCTCCAGCACTTCCAGTCCGGACTTGTGCGGAAGCCGCAGATCCGACACAACCAAATCAACCTTGGTCTCTTTAAACTTCTCCAGGCCCTCCCGCCCGTCGCGGCCCAAGATCACCTGATGCCCCTCGGACTGCAGCGCCTGACTCAGCATCTGGGCCATGCTCTCCTTGTCTTCGATTACTAAAATGACTGCCATTATGCCACCTCGGTCAGGGGTAGGTGGATCTGAAAAGTGGTCCCGTGACCCACTTCAGTGTTCACTTCGATCCTGCCTCCGTGCGACAACACAATTTTGTGAACCAAGGCCAGTCCCATACCGGTTCCCTTTTCTTTCGTGGTAAAAAAGGGGAGAAAGATCTTATCGAGTTTGTCTCTAGGAATACCGATACCGGTATCTCGGATTTCAAGCGACAATTCTTTGCGATGCCGTCGGGTACCTAAACCGCCCTCCGAATTGTGGTCCAGAATCACGGCCCGAATCCCCAAATTCCCGCCTCGCGGCATGGCGTCCATTGCGTTTTGAAGAAGATTCCCGATGGCCTGACGCATCAATACCTCGTCCATCCGTATCTCCGGGAGACCGATCGGGATCGCGATTTCCAAACGGGGTTTGACCGCCTTGGTCTGCAGTAACAATTGATCCAGAAGGCGGCGGATCAGCGGCTCAATGGCCACGGGCTCCAGGTGCAATTCGTCGTGGCGACCGAAACTCAGCAATTGTTCGATCAACTGATTCATCGCGGTCAGCTCTCGCATGATGGATGCGACCATCTCCTGACCGGTATCGGAATTGGAAGGCGGTAGTTTTTTAGAAAGGAGCTTCGTAAATCCCATCACGCTCCCCATATAATTCCGGAACTCATGGGCTATTCCGGCAGACATTTCTCCGAGAACGGTCAGGCGTCGTTTGAGCTCCACCTGCTCCTGAAGGCCCTTGATCTCGGTGAGATCTGTGAAGACGAAGGTCGTACCGATCACCTCGTTCTGACGATCCCGAAGCAACGATGTGCTGATTCCGACCCAGATCCGTTGGGGGCTCGACTGGCCGGGATTCGGACGGGTCAACTCCAGTTCTTGGCGCGTGATCGTGGCCTGATGGGTCAGCACCTGATCAAGCAGTTGAACAATATTGCTCTGGGCACCAAACAGTTCCTCGCAGGTTTTGCCGACTGCCGCCGAATGCGACAGACCCAGAATCCGCTCGGCCGCATGGTTGAAGGTGGTAATGACATGCTCGGGATTGAACGTGATAACGCCACTGGCTACACTTTGAAGGATGTTCTCATTGTAGCTTTCAATATGCGCTGCCCGTTCCTCCGCCCGGGTTCTCAGTTGTTCCAACTCCTGCTCTTTCTCTTTGAGCTGACGAACCACTTCATGAAACGTGACGATCATCGCGGCCGTTTCGCCCGATTGCCCTCCCCCTGGAGCACGGGTCCGACGGCTCCGGATGACCATGCGGACAGAATAGAACGCCATTACGACGAGGATGGTGATCCCGGCAACCTTCAATAGTAAGGTGGTTGTCGCCGCCGCTCCTCCGGCTTCCAGCGGGCGCATTCCCAAATCCACTCGGAGCACATCGACACGACTCGGGTCCGGATTTTGAAGCGGAACGAAATACGACAGAATCTGTGCTCCGGACGAATCCGGATCCGGAATTCTCACAAGATTATTGCCCTCCAAGATCTGCTCAAACTGATGAGGGGTTATTCCCTGCAGGGGGTTCGAGGACCCGATGTGATCTGGATCGGACGTGTCAGCCAATAATCGGCCTTCGTGATCCAAAATAGAGAGTCGGTATGCCCCATACCGCTTTGCCAGCTTCTGCAAGTAAACAGGGTCGCTTAATGTGTCCTGCCCGGTGGTCCGGAATTCTGTCGCCAAGGTCTGGGTCACCGCAACCAGGTATCGGGTGGCCTCTTCCATCCGATACCGTTTTGCGGTCTGAAGCAGAACGGCGGCCTGAAGACCCCACAACCCTGCAAACAGAAGTACAAGCACCGTCGCCAACCGAACAAGGTGGGTCAATTCCATCGCCCCCCCATTGTTCAGTGGTTCATCCGAAGACCGATAAGACCAGGCCGTTCCTACCGGTCGCATCAAAACGCACCCAGATGTTGATACCAGCTCCAGATCACCGGTCCTGCAAAAAGGGAGACCACGGCACCCAGACTTAAGAATGGACCGAAAGGCACGGGATATTTTCTGGATTTTCCTCTGAAGGCCATTAGGAATAGCCCGATCACGGAGCCGGCCAGCGCACCGATAAAAATGGTCAATAACGCCTGCTTCCACCCGAGAAAGGCGCCGATCATCGCAATGAGTTTAATATCCCCACCGCCCATTCCGCCCCGGCTGGCCACGGCCACTCCATAAAACAGTGCGCCACCCAACAGAAGACCGATCAGCCCATCCAAAAAACCGATGGGAAGAATAAGCGACGAGGCGATTAAACCCACGATCATACCGGGCAGCGTAATCCGGTCCGGGATAATCTGGTGATCCAGATCAATAAACGTGATCACCAACAGCGAGGAATACAGCAGGGCATAAATGACCGTCTGGCCTCCCACCCCGAACCGCCAAACCAGCAGGAGGTAGCCGATCCCGTTTACAAATTCAACGATGGGATATCGCCACGAAATCGGTCGTCCGCAGTCTCGGCATCGGCCACCCAGGATCATGAAGCTGATCACGGGGATGTTGTCCCACCAGCGCACCGGGTGATGGCAGGAAGGACAACGAGAAGAGGGAGTGATCAAAGACTCGTTCCGTGGAAGACGATGGATACAGACATTTAAGAAACTCCCGACGATCAAACCCAAAACCAACGCGGCCGAGAGGCTATAAGTGAGGTTTTCCCCCATGATGCTCCCTAATCCGGTTTCACTATAGCACAGTTCATCGAGGCCATCAAGCCGATCTCCTGGTCGTTGGCTTGACAGTCTTTTTCATAACACGTTATAATTAAAAAAATTTCTGACACGAAACCCCTCATCTAAAGGCCGTCTACCATGTCCATAAAGATTGCCGTGATCGGCGGCGGAAGCTGGGGCACGGGTCTGGCCTTTCTCATGGCCGATCGTGGTTACGACGTAACGATCTGGGTCTACGAAAAGGAACTCGTTGCATCCATTAATGATCAGCACGAAAATGTCTTATTTCTGCCCGGGCTGGCGCTTTCACACCGGATTGTAGCGACTCCATCCTTGGAGGAAGCGGTCAAGGATGCGCGAGTGGTCCTGTTTGCCGTCCCGTCGCATGTGGCTCGTTCGGTTCTGATGAAGCTTGGACCGGTTCTTCCCTTGGAGACACCTGTTATTAGCGGAACAAAAGGAATCGAGAACGGCACGCTCTTGCTGACGTCACAGATTATGGAAGAGGTTCTGCCTACCCCCCCTTCCCACATCGCCGCCCTTTCCGGTCCAAGCTTTGCCAAGGAGGTCTGCCAGCGTCATCCGACCGCCGTCTCGCTTGCGGCCAAGGACCACGATCTGGCCGTGCGGTTGCAGCCTTTATTTACCACGCATTACTTTAAGGCGTTCACGACGACCGACATTCTGGGCGTGCAGCTCGGCGGGGCACTCAAAAATGTGATTGCCCTGGCCGCCGGCGGCGCCGACGGCCTGGGCTTCGGCCATAACACGCGGGCCGCGCTCATCTCAAGAGGATTGGCCGAGATCACGCGGCTCGGCCAGGCCTTGGGCGCCGATCCAAAGACTTTTTCCGGGCTGTCCGGACTGGGGGATTTGATCCTGACATCGACGGGAGCCCTGAGCCGGAATCGTACTGTGGGATATCAAATCGGACGGGGCGAGAAGCTCCCAGAAATTCTAAAAGGGATGAAGATGGTTGCCGAAGGAATCCAGACCACCCGGGCCGCTTACCTCCTGGCTCAAAAGCACGGTGTCCGGATGCCTATCGTCCAACAGGTTTACTCCGTCCTGTTCGAGGACAAGGATCCACGTCGGGCCGTAACGGATTTGATGGAAAGCGCCGTTGGCGATGAAATCCGTTAACCGAAGCCGCGCTCGCATGCGCTCTCATTCACTGAGTTCCTATATAATAGATAGAAAAGGAGCGCGCGTTTGACCACCCTGATGATCTTCAGCCTGCTGGGCGGTGTCGCCTTTTTGCTCCATGGCCTTCAATGGGCGGGGGATGGACTGCAAGGATTGGCCGGAGCCCGGCTCCGATCGATCCTGGCCACTTTTACCCAGAATCGTTTTCTTGGACTGGCGACGGGCGCCTTCATTACGGCCGTGATTCAAAGCAGCAGCGCGACCACCGTGATGTTGGTCGGGTTTACCAGCGCCGGGCTGATGACGCTTTCCCAGACGGTTGCTCTAATCCTCGGTGCCGATCTCGGCACCACCTTCACCGTTCAATTAATCGCCTTCCAAATCAGCAACTATGCGCTGGCCATTCTCGCCTTCGGTTTTGCCCTTTACTTTTTCAGTAAACAGCGTCGAATCAAATTGGTCGGCACGGTCCTTTTCGGTTTCGGTCTGATCTTTTTCGCCTTAAAGCTTCTTTCGGATGGTATGGCCCCGCTCAAGGAAAACGGCTTGGTGCGTGAGGTGCTGTTCGGAGTCAGCGATGTCCCGGTCTGGGGAATCTTGATCTCGGCCGGTTTGACCGCGCTGCTCTCCAGCAGCGCCGCCACCATTGGGATTGCGATCGCTTTCGCGACCCAGGGACTGATGCCGCTGGCCTCGGCCATCCCCATCATCCTAGGGGCCAATGTGGGAACCTGCGCCACCGCCTGGGTGGCCAGTCTGGGTACCACCACCGAAGCCAGACGCGTGGCCATGGCGCATATTCTATTCAAACTCCTGGGCGTCGTCCTGATTTTCCCGTTTCTACAGCCTTTCGAGGGCTTCATTGGTCAGACATCCGAAGACATCGTACGACAAATTGCGAATGCTCACACGCTGTTTAATCTCGGAATCGCGCTTCTTTTTCTCCCGTTCACCGTCCCATTTGCAAGGCTCGTTTCCTGGCTGGTTCCCGATAGACCCTCGTTGGAAGAAAGTTCCCGGCCGAAATACTTGGATCCGCATGTCTTGGATTCTCCGGCTCTGGCTCTGGGTCAGGCCACACGAGAGGCCCTCCGCATGTCGGATATCGTCCGGGACATGTATCGGGAAACCATTCAGGTCTTCACCGAAGATAACCAGGAAGTCCTGGAACAGATCGAACGGAAAGACGACTGGGTGGACGCGTTAAATCGCGAAATTAAACTGTACATCACCAAACTTTCGGCGAAATCGCTGACGGAGGAACAATCGGTGCGCGAGGTGGATCTCTTGACCCTGACAAGCGATCTGGAAACGATCGGCGACATCATCGACCGCAACTTAATGGAACTGGCCAAGAAAAAAATCTATAAGGGTCTGCGCTTCTCCGATCAAGGGCTGAAGGAGATTATCGAGCTTCACGGGCGGGTGGGTCAAAACTTGGAAAGGGTGATTTCAGCTTTTGCAAGCCACGATCCGGAACTGGCCCAGCGGGTCATTCAGGCCAAGGATGAGGTTAAACATCTTGAGCGCGAGCTTCGGGCCGCTCATATTCAGCGGTTGCATGCAGGCCTCGCGGAATCGATCGAGACCAGTGCGATCCATCTCGATGTCTTAACCAACCTGGTCCGGATCAACCACCACGTTACCAGTATCGCGTATCCCATCGTTGAAGAAAAATAACCCATGAATTCGGAAGATACCCGAAGGCTGCTGGCTCAGGTAAAAAAAGGGACCCTTTCGGTGGATGCCGCCATGAAGCGGCTTCGGCATTTGCCCTACGAAGCGCTGGGGTTTGCGGCTATCGACCACCATCGCACGCTCCGGCAAGGGCATTCCGAGGTCATCTTCTGCGAGGGGAAGCGACCGGAACAGGTTCTGGCCATCATCCGCCGTATGGTGGCCGTCAAGAGTCCGGTTCTGGCCACACGGGCCACTCCCCAGCTGTTTGAAGCCGTGAAGCGGGTCGAGCCGAGAGCGGTTTATCACGATTCGGCCCGTGCGATTACCATTCAGAAACGGAATCAACCCCGACGGCCGCGACGTCCGGAAGCGCCAGGTGGAATTCTGATCATCACGGCCGGGACGTCGGATATCCCGGTGGCCGAGGAGGCTAAAGTGACCCTTGAGTTTCTCGGCCGCCGCAGCGAGGGCATTTACGATGTAGGCGTGGCCGGACTCCACCGTCTTTGGGATCACCGTTCTCGCATCGAGGCGGCCGCGGTCCTGATTATCGTGGCCGGAATGGACGGAGCCCTGGCCAGCGTGATCGGGGGCTGGATGGATAAACCGATTGTGGCCGTACCGACCAGCGTCGGATACGGTGCCAGCTTCGGCGGCGTGGCCGCACTCCTGACCATGCTCAATACCTGCGCCGCCGGCGTGGCGGTTGTGAACATCGACAACGGTTTCGGAGCGGCGGTTCTGGCTCATCGAATGATGATGATCGGTCACGTCTTTTAATAGGGCCCATTCACGCCCCACACACAGAGTCCTACGAGGGGATATGAAGATTGCCTATTTCGATTGTTCCTCTGGAGTCAGCGGGGATATGATCTTGGGCGCGATGGTGGATGCGGGACTCGAGCTTTCCCGTCTCAAAGAGCGGCTCAACCCGCTTCCCCTTAAAGGCTTTGAGCTCAAGACCCGTTCGGCCCAGCGCGGACCCTTCATCGGAACCAAAGTGGACGTGAATGTCCAGCCTCAAAAACAAAAATCCTATGAAATTCGTGAGCTGGAGAATGTCATCCGTCACAGCCGGCTCGACGATTCGACCAAAAAAACGGTCGAGGCGATTTTGGAACGCTGGATCAAGGCCGAGATTAAAGCCCACGGCTCGGCCAAGGGGCTGCGCTTTCAAGCCAATCAGGCCATCGATCTGCTGATTGATATCGTCGGGTGCGTCCTCGGTTTAAACCTGATGGGAATCGACGAGGTCATGGCCTCGCCGTTGAATCTCGGCAGCGGACTGGTCGATGTGCACGGTCAAAAAGTTCCGGTGCCGGCCCCCACCACGGCGGAATTGGTTCGGGGGTTCACGGTCTATTCCAGCGGACCCCAGCAGGAGTTGACCACTCCGACCGGGGCTGCGATCATTACGACGCTGGTAACCGCCGGCGGTCCCTTCCCCGAGATGCGTCTCCAGAAAGTCGGATACGGAGCGGGCAGCCGCGAGTTTACCAACTGGCCGAACATGCTTCGGATGCTGGTGGGGGAATCTCAGCAGGTCACCCAGACCGAACGAATGATTCTGCTGGAAACCAACATCGACGATCTCAACCCTCAAGTGTATGAGCATTTGATGGAACGACTTTTTGCGGCCGGCGCACTCGATGTTTACTTGACCGCCATCACGATGAAAAAGGGACGTCCCGGCATTCTATTGAGTGTATTGGCGGAACAGCACCAGGCCACAACCCTATCGGAGATCGTGTTCCAGGAAACAACCACACTGGGAATCCGCCAGATCGATCTCCAGCGTCGCAAAATTCCCCGCAGCTCCCAGAGGATCGAGACCCGTTTCGGTTCCGTTCAGGTCAAGGTCGTCACCCGGTCCGGCGGCCAACAAAAACGACTGCCGGAATACCAAGATTGCAAACGGATCGCCCAGGAAACCGGTCTCCCGCTTCGGCAGATTATGGACGAGTTGGAAGAAACGCTCAACCCGTCTTCCCGCAATCCTCGACCGGGTTCGGCCGGAGGCTCCTCGTGAGCGGCCTGTTGTTTCTGGGTCTGCTGACCATCCTGGGTGGGGCTTATCTGTTTACGAACGGGGTGGAATGGGTTGGGAAACGGCTTCGTCTCTCGGAAGGCGTGGTCGGGAGCGTTTTGGCCGGCGTGGGTACGGCCATGCCGGAGACCATGGTCCCGGTCATTGCGATTTTCTTCGGCGACGGCAAACCCCGAGAAGCGGTCGGCATTGGAGCAATTCTCGGCGCCCCCTTTATGTTGACCTGCCTGGCCCTCCCTCTCCTAGGGCTTGGCGTCCTTCTTTTTTCCTCGATGGGAAAAAGGACGACCGCAATTCCCCTCAACGTTTCATCGGTTCGGATCGACCTGGGGTTTTTCCTGACCGGTTATGGAATTGCCCTGCTGATGGCGCTCATCCCAGTCGGGGAATCGGGAAGATGGATCCACTATGCCGCCGCGGCGACCTTGGTCGTATTGTACCTTTATTATCTGAGGCGGCTGCTCATCAAAGAGGGGAGCATCGGAGAAGACCTGGAGCCGTTGATCCTCTCCCGAGGCCTGACCCGAAACCGTGAGCACCCCCCTACGGTCTTGATCCTGACCCAGGTGGCGCTGGGTTTCGGTCTCGTCGTCAGCGGCGCATACTTCTTCGTTGAAGGCATGCAACGATTATCCCAGATCATCGGAGTTCCCCCCCTCATCCTGTCGCTGATCATTACCCCGATCGCGACAGAGCTCCCCGAATGCTTCAACAGCCTGATCTGGATCGCTCGACGAAAAGACACGCTGGCCGTGGCCAATATCACCGGTGCCATGGTTTTTCAAAGCACCTTTCCCGTCTCGGTCGGACTCGCCGGGACCCCTTGGCAACTGGACCGACTCGGACTGGCCAGCGCCGGGCTTGCGATTCTCGCCGCCTTTGTGCTATACGGTATTATTCAGTTTTGGAGCCGCTGGCGGCCCATTCATCTGATCGGTTGTATGGTTTTCTATTTAACGTACATCCTGTATGTTTTTGGGTAATCTTTCCACTTCGCACCGCAATCCCTTGAGCACCCGATTGTTGGATAGGTTGAACCGTTGGGGTCGGTAGGGGCGCAGTCCCCTCGGACCGGTACTGCCGAAGGGGCCGTTCGGAGGATGTCGCGGTAATATCCCGAAAAAGAGCTCGGGCATTCCGTTCGACCCGGAGGTGATTCGGGCGTTCGTGTCGGCTTACCGGAAGGGCCGTTTCAGGGGATTGCCGATTTAACATCGGATGAATTTAAAGAAGGTCGATGCGCACTTCTCGAGATCGCGAAATCCAAAACGTCCTGTGGTTCATCCTCGTTTTGAATGCTCTTGTCGCCGGAAGCAAACTGGTCTACGGTCAATGGACCGGCACCCTCAGCATGTGGGCCGACGGCCTCCATTCGATGTTCGACGGCGCCTCAAACGTGATCGGGTTGATCGGCATGTGGGCGGCGGCGCATCCTCCCGATGAAGCCCATCCCTACGGTCATCGAAAATTCGAGACGTTCGCCGCCTTCGCGATCTCGGTCTTTCTTTTTCTGGCCTGTTTCAGGATTCTCGAAAGCAGCGTCGCACGTTTGAACGAACCGAGCGTCCCGCAGGTGACGTGGGTCAGCTTCGCCGTGATGCTGATCACCATCGGGATCAACCTGTTTGTGACGCGGTTCGAGCAGAGAAAATCGACCGAGCTGAAGAGCGAGATTCTTCATGCCGACTCGATGCACACGTTAAGCGACGTCTATTCCTCTTTTTCCGTCCTGATCGGCCTCGGCGCCGTGCAGATGGGGCTTCCCATTTTGGATCCGATCATGGCCCTCCTAATCGCGGGCTTTATCGGAAGAACGGGATTTCAGATCCTGTTCGAGACCTCCCGCGTATTGAGCGACGCCTCCTGCGTCGATCCTCGCCTGGTGCGGGAGATTGCGATGCGGATCCCGGGCGTAAAATCCTGTCACAGCATCCGCACCCGGGGTCTGGAGAACCATGTCTTCGTGGACTGCCACATCCAAGTTCAACCCGAAATGACGGCCGAGAGGGCCCACGACCTTGTTCACGAGATTGAGGATCTGATAAAAAAAGAGATGACGGAGGTGGTGGACATCGTCATCCACGTCGAGCCCGATGCAGAACATGCAATTCATTCATAAGCGGGGGCCCATGCGGCGAAATTCAAGGCCGATTGCGCGATGAAACCGGTCATTGCCATCACGATGGGTGACCCGGCCGGCATCGGTCCGGAGATCATCGTGAAGGCCCTTTCTAAGCCCCTGGTGAATCGGATCGAGCGCATCGGACGGCCGGTGGTCATTGGAGATCGGGGCGTTCTCGAACAGGCCGCGAGACGTCTCGGATCGTCCTGCCTGATCCGAACCCTTCCCGATCCCGAAGCGGTGCGATCTTCCAAAGCGGGTCTTCATTTAATCGATCTGAAAAATGTCGACCTTCGGCATTTGGTCATCGGGCGACCCGATGCCGCGGGCGGCCGGGCGGCCGTGGAAGCGATCCAGAAAGCGGTTGAACTGGCCCTGACACGACGGGCGGCGGCCATTGTCACGGCCCCGATCAGCAAAGAGGCGCTGCATGCCGCGGGCTATTCCTACCCCGGCCACACGGAACTCTTGGCGGATCTCAGCCGAACAAAGGAGGTCGGCATGCTAATGGTGGCCACCTTGCCTCGGACCATTCAAACCCGTCTCACGCGTCACCCCTCACGCCTTACGCCTCAATTACGCATCCTGCTGGCCACCACGCATCTATCCATGCGCGATCTGCCGGATCGTCTGACACGGGAATGCGTGCTGACCGCCGTTCGCCTGGGCCATGAGGCCGCACGAAGGTTCTTCGGTCTTCGCCGTCCCCGATTGGCTGTGACCGGCCTGAATCCGCATGCGGGGGAAGGGGGGCTCTTTGGACGGGAGGAAGACGAGGTCATCCGTCCGGCCGTTGAGGAGGCCAATCGCAACGGCATCCCGGTCACCGGCCCCTTCCCGGCCGACAGCCTAATCCGTCAGACCTTCGATGGGAAATACGACCTCGTGGTCGCGATGTATCACGACCAGGCGCTGATCCCGATCAAGCTGCTTGGGTTCGGACGGGCCGTGAATGTGACGGTGGGCCTTCCGTTCGTCCGGACCTCCCCGGATCACGGAACGGCCTACGACATCGCTGGAAAAGGCATTGCGGATCCGGGCAGCCTGATCGAGGCGATCCGCTTGGCCGTCGATTTCTCTGCGAAAAAGAGGTCAACGTAGGGGCGGCTCCCCGTGGCCGCCCTGGGCAGGCACAGGGACCTGCCCCTACAAACCATCGAATCCATGAAACGATCCAAACGCAAAGCGCTCGGGCAGCATTTCCTTCACGACCAGAACATCGTCCGGAAAATCATCTCGCTCGCCGACATCCAGCCCAACGAGACGGCCGTCGAGATCGGACCCGGGCGCGGTATATTAACGCGCGCGCTATGCGAGACGGGTTCAAAAACCTTCGCCATCGAGTTGGATCATCGGCTCTATGAGATTCTGAAAAAAGAGTTTGCGGACGTTTCCAACGTCCGAATCATCCAGGCCGATGCATTAACCTATCCTTTTGATGGCCTCCCGACCCCGTTTGTCATCGTGGCGAACCTGCCCTATTCCATTTCCACGCCGCTGCTGTTCCGGCTTCTGGAGCTGCGATCCCGTGTCACCCGGATGGTCCTTATGCTTCAACTGGAAGTGGCGCGACGGATCACGGCGTCGCCTGGGACCAAGGACTACAGCCCCTTATCCATTGGCGCGCAGTTCTATGCCGAGCCTCGCCTGGAATTCCTCGTCCCTCGCGGATGTTTTCAGCCCAAGCCTCGCGTGGATTCGGCCGTTTTGAGTTTGCGGATCCGTCCCTCGCCGAAAGTCATCGTCAAAGAGGAGGCGTTCTTCTTTCGGGTCGTTCGGGCCGGGTTTGCTCATCGGCGCAAATCGCTCCGGAACTCGCTCAAAGACGCCGGCTTCCCGAATGACGCCGTTGAGGAAGCACTGGACGCGGCCTCGATCACCTCCGAAGAGCCCCAACGCCGCGCCGAGACGCTCTCGATCGAAGCGTTCGCCCGCCTCGCCGATAAACTGTTTGAATTTACCCCTCAACTATGATAACTTTTAGACTGAAATGGCACAGGCAATTCGATCGGGAAACCGTCGTCACGAGATTCTGGGAGTCCTCTTTCTGGCCATCGGTCTGCTGTTGCTGGTCAGCCTGATCTCCTATGATCCGCTTGACCCTTCACTCAATTCCGTTTCCTCCAATCCCTCCATCCATAATCTTGCCGGGAAAGTGGGCGCGTACCTCTCCGACGAGCTTTTTCAGCTCATCGGGGGAAGTGCCTACCTGCTTGCGATCGGATGTGGTCTAATCGGCTGGCGGAAGCTTCTGGCTCGACCGATTCCGTTCCATCGCTGGCGGATCGCCGGTTTTGTGTTGCTTTTGACCTCGTCCACGGCCCTGTTGCATCTCTTGTGGACCGGCCTGCCGTCGCTAGCGGGGGGACCGATCCTGGCAGGCCACGCGGGCGGATTGCTCGGAAAGTTGGCGGCGGATTGGCTTTCGGGATACTTCGCCCCGCTCGGCGCCTACATCCTGGTGACGGCCGCGGTCCTTCTGTCACTGGTCATGACCACCTCCGTCTCGCTCTTGACGATGATGGAATGGGTCGGAGACGCCGTTCAAAAGATCGCCTCCGGTTCCAAACAATTCGCCGAATCGGCCCGGACCGCGCTGACCATTTATCAGGAACAGTCCCGTCGATGGAAGACCGAGGCCAAGATCCGACAGAAATGGCCGCTTCAGAAGCCTAAAATTGTGGACACGCCCGCTCCACCGAAGGCACCGAAGGCGCCCCCCCGGCAGCCGGATCTGCCCTTCATGAAGGAATCGGGAGATTATGAATTACCCCCGCTGACCCTCCTTCAAGACCCATCCGCTTCGGCCAACAAGATTTCAAAGGAAGAACTGTTGGCCAATTCCCAGATTCTGGAAAAGAAACTGATGGATTACGGGATCGAAGGCCGCGTGACGCAAGTCCACCCGGGACCGGTCGTCACCATGTATGAATTCGAGCCCGCACCCGGCGTCAAGGTGAACCGTATCGTCAACCTCTCGGATGATCTGGCGCTGGCGATGCGGGCCATGAGCGTCCGGATTGTGGCCCCCCTGCCCGGAAAATCGGTCGTGGGGATCGAGATTCCTAACACCAGTCGTGAGGATGTCTACCTCAAGGAGATCCTGACCGCCGAGGCCTTTACCACGACGAAATCCAAACTCACTCTCGCCCTGGGAAAGGATATCTTTGGAACCCCGATCGTGGCGGATCTGGCCGGCATGCCTCACCTCCTGGTGGCCGGCGCCACCGGCTCCGGTAAAAGCGTCGCCCTCAACACCATGATCTTGAGTCTCCTGTACTCCGCCACGCCCGAAGAGGTCAAGTTCATCATGATCGATCCCAAGCTGCTGGAGCTCTCGGCCTACGACGGAATACCGCATCTTCAAACGCCGGTTCTCGTTCGGGCCAAGGATACACCCAAGGTATTCCAACGTCTGGTGGCGGAGATGCAGCTACGGTTTCGTCTTCTGGCCGAAGCCGGCGCTCGAAACATCGAGAGCTACAACAAGAAGCTTCGGGAGCGGGCGGCCCAGGGCCCGGAGCGACCCGCAAGGGAAACGACCGCCACGGGATCCGAAGAAGGCCCCGACGCCCGACCGCCCCAGCCCAACGCTCCGCTTCCCTACTTGGTCGTTATCGTAGACGAGCTGGCCGACCTGATGCTGGTTGCGGCGCGCGATATCGAAGACTCCATCGCGCGCCTGGCCCAAATGGCCCGCGCGGCCGGCATCCACTTGATCTTGGCAACCCAGCGGCCCTCCGTGGATGTTCTGACCGGCCTGATCAAGGCCAATTTCCCCGCTCGGATTTCTTTCCAGGTTTCGTCCAAGACCGACTCCCGAACAATTCTGGATGCTAACGGGGCCGAGCAGTTGCTGGGAAAGGGCGACATGCTTTTTTTGGCCCCGGGAACGGGCCGGATCACTCGCATTCACGGGGCCTATGTCTCTGAGAACGAAATCCGAGCCATTGTGGATCATGTCAAATCCCAAGGTAAACCGCAGTACATCGACCTCTCTTCTTCCACCCATTCCGGTGGAAGTGAGACCGAGGAGTCGGACGTAAACGAGCGGGACGAGCTGTACGAAAAAGCGGTCGAGCTGGTTGTCACCTCTGGCGCGGCCTCGGCTTCTCTCATCCAACGACGGCTTCGCGTCGGCTACCCCCGGGCGGCCCGGATGATCGAGATGATGGAAGAGGACGGGATCGTGGGCCCGGCTGCGGGAGGCAAACCGCGGGAAGTCCTCAGCCGACGGGATGAGCCGGTCGGATGAACCGGAGGAACCCCGTTCGTTCGAAGACCTCGTGGATGATCCTCCTCGGATTGGCCGGCTTTTCTGAACTGCTCGGTCTTGCCTTTGCCGCACCGCTCCCGGCTGTCCAGAACTCCTTGACCGAGGTGATCCAGAAAATCCAGGCCGCGTACGAACATACGACCGACTGGAAGGCGGAATTTGAACAGGTCACGCGGATCGAGGGGTTTGATTCGCCGATCACCTCACGGGGAACGGTGTACATCAAGAAACCGGGTAAACTGCGGTGGGACTATCTGGAACCGAATCAACACCAGATCCTCGTCAATGAGCAAAAGATCTGGATCTATACCCCGGAACAAAAGCAGGTCATCGTGAGCCCATTCGCCGGAATTTCCGATTCCCAATTGCCTCTCCATCTCCTCAGCGGGGTCGGCCGGCTGGACCGGGACTTCACCGTGCAGTGGACCGATCCGACCCGGCCGTCGCCCCAGAACCCGCACTCGCTGACTCTGATCCCCAAGGATCCCAACACGGGCCTGACAAAACTTCTCATGGAAGTGGATCCGGTGACGTACTTCATCACACGGCTCACGTTATTTGAAGCCAATGGAAACCAATCGCGGTTTCAGTTCGCGCGGATCCGAAACGACACCGGATTGAAGGACGGTATTTTTGTCTTCACGCCGCCCAAGGATGTCGTGGTGGTCGAATCGCCTCTCCAGAGGCCCTGACGTCCTCATCCGGCCATACGAGGGGCTCGGCGATCGGATGGAGGGTATCAGAAATGAGCGGAATGAAACGGAAGACGGGATTGCGCAAAAAGCTGATCGGGGCCACCGTCTTTGTCGGTATACTGCCGGTTGTTATGGGATTGATCTTAACCTACCTCAAAGGAACAGAGGAGCTCCGCAAATCCCTGGGCGAAAACTTTGCGGGACTGGCGCGCGAGGCCGCAAGTAAAACCGATCTGCTGATCAATCGAAAGATCGAGGAATTGACGAACGCCGCTGCCGAAGTGGAAGTCGTCAACGCCGTTGCGGGGGCCGATCAAGCCTATCGAGGATTATCGGAACCGGCCGTTCAGCAACGGCTAACTCGATCGAGACAGAACTGGGAAGATGCTCCCCGAGCCCGGGATATTTCAAAGCGCATCCTGTCCAACCCGGCTTCGGCTTATCTGGAAAAGGCCTTAACGCTTCAGGAGGGACAGTCCTCCCGTATCGCCTTGTATGTCACCGACCGGCGCGGGGCTCTTGTGGCCAGCATCAACGATCGTCCGCCCTTTCTTTCTTCAGAAACGACGGAATGGAACAAGATCCTTTCGGGTGGGAATGGTCAGCCCTACATCGGCAACCTTTATCGCGACGCCAAAACCGACCGGTTTCTGGTCACCATGGGCGTCCCTGTTCTCGATCCTTCCACCGGCGGTGCTATAGGCGCCTTGATCTTGGTCAGCGATATCCAGGAGCTCTTCAAGACACGAATCGAAGAGGTTCGTTTCGGCAAAACGGGCCATGCCATGCTGATCGACGGCAACGGCCGTGTCCTGATCTGCCCGATCCTGCCGACCGGCATGCATGTCTCCGATCCCCAACTCATGCAGGCCATCACGGAGACAGAGCAACCTAACTGGACCTTGGTCCGCAATGACGCGCACGGTGGAACCAACTCGATCGTCGGGACCGCCCGGTTGGACCGTTCAAATCAGATCTTGACCCGGTCCGGTTCGGCGCCCTGGTTCGGGTTTACCCGACAGGACCCGAAGGAACTGTACGCGCCCATCCATTCCCTTTTGATCTATGTCGCGGCGGCGAGCGTGGCCCCGGTTGGCCTGATGGTTCTTCTGGCCCTGTTGGTGTCCAAGCGGTTGGTCCAGCCGGTTCATATCCTGCACGAAGGCGCCGAACGGATCGGCAAAGGTGATCTTCGTCACCGTTTGAGGATCGAAACGAATGACGAACTCGAACAACTGGCGGAGGAATTCAACCGGATGACCGTCCACCTCGAAGAGTCCTATTCAGGCCTCGAACAGCGTGTGGCGGACCGGACAAAAGAGCTGTCGGCGCTGAACACCATCGCACAGACCGTCAACCGGTCCCTGAACCTTCAGGAAATCTTAGACTCGACGTTGGAAAAAATTCTGGACGTGATGCATGTGGAAATCGGGATCATCCACACTTGGGACGCTGCGCTGGGCCGGTCGTCTTTAAGAGCCCACCGGGGACTTTCCAACGAACAGGTCCGATCCGCAGCCCCGGTCGAGCCCGGTGATCCGATCTCTAAAAAAGCGGCCCGGCTCGGAAAAGCGATCGTGATCGAAGAACCCCAACTTCGGGACTACACGGATTGTCCGCTCGTCCAAGGGGGGTGCCGTTCCATCGTCTGCACTCCGGTGAACAGCAAAAAGGAGACGGTCGCCACCCTGACGATTGCGAGCATGAGCCCGCGCCGGTTTATCCCCTCCGATCTCCAACTCCTGTCCTCGATCGGAAACCAGATGGGAACCGCCATCGACAATGCCACGCTGTACGCGCGTGAGCGTACGATAGTCGACCGGCTGAAGGAAATCGACCGGTTGAAGTCCGAGTTCCTGTCCAACGTCAGCCATGAGCTCCGATTGCCGCTGACCTCGATCATCGGTTTCTCGGAACTGTTGCTGGATCGCATTCCAGGAGATCTGACTCCGGACCAAGATGAATACATCCGGAATATCCAAGAGAGCGGGCACCACCTTCTGGAGATCATCAACAATCTGCTCAATCTGTCCAAATTACGTGCCGGAAAGATGGAGATCCATCTTCATCCGTTTAACCTGGCCTCCTTGATCGACAGCATCAAACGGACGATTGCTCCCCTGGTGGCGAAGAAGGGAGTGAATCTGGAAGCCCGGCTGGATCCGGAGGCGACCGCGCTTTACACGGATGAGGGGAAAGTCAAACAGATCCTGCTCAACTTGTTAAGCAACGCGATCAAATTCACCCCGGCCGGCGGCGAGATCCGAGTTCGGTCAAGGCCCACAACGCTGCAACACCAGCCGGCCGTGGCGATTGCGGTCTCGGATACCGGGATCGGTATCCGGCCAGAGGACAAAGAAAAAATCTTCGAAGAGTTTCAACAGCTGGACAGCTCTTTCTCCCGAGACTATCCCGGAACGGGGTTGGGTTTGACCATCTCCAAACAGCTTTTGGAGTTGATCCGCGGACACATTGAGGTCGAAAGCGAATACGGCCGCGGCAGCACCTTCACGATCACTTTCCCGATTCAGAGGGCGCCCATGCCGTCGCCATCCGTCCCTCAGGAAATCGCTCCTGCTCCGGCCGTCGACGATTCCAACCGCTCGGCCTTGCCGGTACGGGATCGAACGCCGGTATTGAAACCAACCGAGATCGGCCAGGTCGGTTCGTCCACACTGCCACGCATTTTGGTGGTGGAAGACGACCCCACCGTTGAGAGGCTTCTGACATTGTACCTCAACCAGGAAGGGTACCATGTGGACCATGCTACCGATGGGGAGGAGGCCGTTGAGAAGGCTGTTCTGCTCAAACCGTTTGCGATCACGCTGGACATCATTCTGCAGCGCGAGGACGGATGGGCCGTCCTCCAGAAATTAAAACAGCTACCGGAGACGAAGGACATCCCCGTCATTATTATTTCGATCATTGAAAACCGGGAGCTGGGTTTCAGCCTGGGAGCCACCGATTATTTTACCAAGCCCATCGACCGCAAAGCGATACTGGAGAGCCTGAAGAAGCTCGACCTCTCCGCCAAAATCAAACGCAAGCCGGTTAATATTTTGGTGATCGACGATGACCCGAAGGTCCTTCAACTGATGTCTGCCATCCTCGAGTCCGAGGGCTACGGCGTTGTCCGGACTCAGCAGGCCGTTGAAGGAATTGGTTTGGCGATTGAGATCCAGCCGGACTTGATTCTCCTGGACCTCCTGATGCCGGATGTCAGCGGGTTTGAAGCACTGGAACGACTGAAGCTCCACCCAACGGCTAAAAATATCCCGGTCATCATCTTCACGGCGCGCGCCCTGACCGAGGAAGATCGGGCCCGGCTGAACGCCAAAATCCGAGGCGTGATCCAGAAGGGCAACTCCCTCCGGGAGGCGCTGCTGACCGAGATTCGGAAGTTCGAGAAGCTTTATCCCGACAAGGCCCGCATGGTGGACGGCCTGACTGGAATTTACAACGAACGCTACCTGCAGAATCGTCTCGCCGATGAATCAAGCCGGGCGCTTCGGATCCAGCTGACTTTTTCACTGCTCCTGATTAACCTGGATCATTTCCAGTCTTTCAATGAGGACCACGGGGTTGAAGCCGGCAATCGGGTGATCCAGGAGACCGCCAATCTGTTGCGGAAAAACACGCGGGCGGCAAACCCCCTTTGCCGATGCGGCGGAAGCACGTTCGCCGTTATCCTGACCGAAACGACAAAGCCGTCGGCCGTCCTGGTTGGAGAGAAAATACGCGGAATCGTTGAACGGCATCCGTTTGCATCGAGCGAGCCGGCCCCCGCCGGCCCGAGCCCGGCCCGACATTTCACCATCAGCATCGGCCTGGCCGCCTTCTTTGAAGACGGGGAGACGCCGGAGCAGTTGATGGTCCATGCCAATCAAGCCCTGGACGAGGCCCGATCGCGCGGAGGGAATTGCGTCGTGAAATATACCCGGCCGTCCGCCGAGGCCAGATCCCCCCGAGGAACGCCATGACGCAGCCGGAGGCGGCCGAGGTCACCGGGAAAAAAGTATTGGTGGTGGACGATGAAAAATTTGTCCGCGAACTGATCAAGATCAAGCTCGGTCGGTGCGGGCTGTTGGTCCTTGAGGCCACTAATGGTCTCGAAGCCGTCGAGATGGCCCAGGCTCAACGGCCGGACATGATCCTGTTGGACGTGATGATGCCCAAAATGAATGGGTTTGAGGCCTGTGAAAAACTGAAGTCCAATCCGACCACCGCCCGAATCCCGATTGTGATGCTGACGGCCCGGGGCGAGCAGGCGAATCATGAAAAGGGGATCTCCCTCGGTGCAACGGACTACATGAGCAAACCCTTCAGTCCGCAGAAGCTGGCGGAACTGGTCATCGAGATTCTCGCACGTACTTCGTCGATATCCAGCGAGCGAGGCGAGCGGGAGGGGGAGGCTCCGTAAGCCATTCCTATGGAGGGGACGACGAGAGCCCCTGTCGTAAAGGAGACTGTCATGGCCAATCTCAATTCGTTTGATATCGTTTCCAAAACCGATCTGCAGGAGGTTAAGAATGCGGTGGACCAGGCCTCCAAAGAACTGGCCCAGCGGTTCGACTTTAAAGGAAGCAAGAGCCGCATCACGCTGGAAGCCACCGACCTGATCGTCCTCTCGGATGATGAATACAAATTAAAGAGCGTCCAGGATATTCTCCAGTCAAAGCTGGTGAAGCGCGGTGTTTCTCTCAAAGCATTAAGTTACGGCGCCGTAGAAGAAGCGCTGGGCGGGACGGTCCGGCAGAAAATTACATTGCAGCAGGGGATTTCTTCCGAAAAGGCCAAAGAGATCGCCAAGGCGATCCGGGATGCGAAGTTCAAAGTCCAGACCCAAATCCAAGGAGACCAGGTTCGCGTATTAAGCAAGGACAAGGACGAGCTCCAGGCCGTCATCGGCTTTCTGAAGGGTCAGGACTTCAACCTCCCGTTGCAGTTCACGAATTACCGGTAGGGACGGTTCGCGATCCGTCCCTACCCAGCCCTCACCAGTTTTTCGAATCCGTCCTTGACGACGATCATCGCCTTGCAATCATCCTCATTGTATCTCAGGACCTTCTCCAGGGAATGGCCGTTCCCGCCCTGAGCCGCCTGCTTGTACCAAATCATCGCACTCTTCATCGCATCCACTTCCGAAGCGTCCTGCGACCAATGAAACCCAAAGTACGGCGCGACGACTTTGATGCTGTAGCCCGGCGTCGGCAGGACATAAGATTCCTGGGCCGCCCGGCAGAGATCTTCCAGTTGCGGCCGGATCAACGCCTCGTAATCTTCCATGAGACCGTGTCGCTCACTGGCCTTTCTCAGTTGCGTCATCTCGTAATGACCCCAATGGTAAAGACGGTAACGGCGGGATTCTTTCCGCAACGTGTTTAAGAATTCGGACAGGATCGCTTTTTCATCTTCCGGTCTCTTGGCCAGCCACGCGCGATACGCGCCTTCCCGGCCGTGAGCCCGGGGTACCAGGCCGATCAGATAGATGCAGTTCCAAACCGGATCGTCTTGAAACAGCTCACCGGTGCCCTCCAAATCCAGAAAGAGTTCCACGTCGGGAGGATGGTCGATCGGGCCGTAGGGGCCCAGCCGGATCACCTTTCGGGTAAGCTGGGATCGCGCTGAGTTGAGGACACGCGGAATTTTCTTCGGGCCGAGTCCCTTGATCGCGCTCAACGCCCGGGGGTCCGCACGGACGAGATCCTCCAGTGTATGAATGTTCATCTGATGAAATTTTTCAGCGTGAACCGCTCCCACGTTCCAAGCCAACGTGACGTCGTGAAGATCGCGCGAGGTTTTGTTTTGAAGTCTTCCCCAGCGAGAACGGCGATTGTAGGTGGGGTAAGGCGGCGTCTCCCGGGAAACGACTTCGCGCGCACGTCGAACGGCCGCCTCGATATCCACTTCATCATACGGAATCGGAAACTCCTCGTTGAAGCGGGAGACCACCCGGCATTCATTTTCAATGCCGTAGCCTTTTTTCAGCACATAGGCGTAAACCAACGCCTGAATTTGATGAGTCTCGTCCGGTATACCCGCGAGTTTGTATTCCTCAATGACGCACCTCCCCCGCTCAACCTGGATTACGTCCGGACGCGCGCGCAGACCCAGAGCGCGTGATTCCAGCGCCCCGCCGTATATTACCACATGTCCGTATTTTAAGAGTTGGGTCGTCTGGGTTACGGCCGCCTCAAAGGACAGGCCCTTTAAATCGGTGAACCGATCGTGCCGCTTGACCAGCAGTTCTTTCTCAACACGTAACCCCTGCTCCTTAAGGAAAAGGGCATATTCATCTTCTGGGTCTTTGAGCCTCGGGTCCCCGTGATAATCGTGCCACAAACCAAAGGGGTCGGAGCAAGCTAAGGCGATATCCGATGCGGAGAGGACTACAGGATCGGCCACGCAAGGAACCTCGCTTGATATTTTATCGAATTCTACAGGTTTGGACGAACAGGGTCAACAGGCCTGATGGATGCAGGAGAATTAGAAAATTGATTGCCCAGGGAGCAAAGCGAGCGAGAAGGGAAGGCTCCATCCGGCTGTGCCGATGGAGGGGGCGACGCGAGCCCCCATGTTAATTTGAATGATGGCCGATCAGGGAGACGGCCCAGTAAAGCAACACAAAAAGCAGGAAGGCCAATGACATGAAAATAAAACGGCCGACTTCGACAAGGTGGGGAAGGGCAGCGGCTTTTACTCGGGTTCGAAAACGTTTCATCTTACACCTGTGCCGCGATCTTGGTATCGATCGGCGACGGGGTCGGCATGGCCGAGGAACGGTCTTTGATTATCGTCCAGCAATCGGTGGAGGACAGAATCTCGGAGACCAACTTCGTGTTTAGTTGGTGACCCGAGCAGTAAGCCTCCACCTCGCCCAAAATGGGCATGCCCAACAACGACAGATCCCCGAGAATGTCGAGGATCTTGTGGCGGACGAACTCATCTGCGTAGCGAAGCCCTTCTTTATTCAAGACGCCGTCCGGGCCAACCACAACGGCATTCTCGAGCGAGCCACCCCGGGCCAAGCCATGGTTGCGAAGCGCCTCTACTTCATCTAGAAAACCGAAGGTCCGGGCAGGAGCAATCCACTCTACAAAATCCTCCGAAATGGGTTCGAAGGAACAGCTCTGATGGGCCAAGAGAGGATGGTCAAACCGGATCGTGCAGTTTACGCGAAATTTCCAGGAAGGCCGGATCCGGATCCATTTCCCGCCGTCACGCACCTCGACCGGCCGGGTGATCTTTACATAAGGCTGCGGAACACCCTGCTCCAGAATTCCGGCGTCGAGGATTAAATCGACAAACGGCTTGGCGCTCCCGTCCATAATCGGCAGCTCGGCCGAATCTAATTCGATGATCAAATTGGTGATCTGAAGACCTGACAGTGCGGCCAGCAGGTGCTCGACCGTCTGGACTTTTGTCCCGTTCTCGCCGATCGTGGTGCAGAGCAACGTGCCGACGACCTTCGTCCCATCCACCTTCACGGGAACCAGCCCATGTGCCGTTTTTCTTAAGAAGGTGATCCCAGAGTTGATCGGAGCCGGTACCAGCCTCAGGTTTACCGGACCCCCGGAATGAAGACCGATTCCGGAACACTGAACGATTTTTTGGATTGTTTTTTGAAGAAACATGATTACTCCGAACGCTTCTGGACTTGTGCAAGAGATGTACCATGAATCAGTTATCTTTAATATATTTTTGACTTTTATATAACAGATTGTAATATAAAAACAAAAACAGGCACATTGAAAATGTTATATTCCGGTCGGTCGAATAATCATTATTCCTTGTTGTATAAAGACAACAACGTCGGGCATGTGTGTTGTGTTTTAGTAACATGATTGGGAGGGAAAAATCCTTGGGAATCTCAGAGTGGTGGAGCGAAGCGCGTGATCGTCACCGGCGCATATTCAAGTCGCGGTCCCGAATCCGAACAATAGGCCAGGGTATGTTTTAACCAACCGGCATCATCCCGCTGAGGAAACTCCTTCCGGTAATGGGAACCCCGGCTTTCCTCCCGGGCGATCGCGCCGACCACGATCGTTTCGGCCAGATCGATCAACGAGCCGATTTCCAACGCGTTGGTCAATTCGGTATTGAAGATTTTTCCTCGATCATCCAGAGAGATCTGTTCATACCGTTTCCTGAGTTCATGGATTTTCTGGAGAGCCTTCTCCATTCGATCTCGGCTACGAAAAATCCCGAGATGCTCGGTCATCGCGGCTCCCAGCTCCTCGCGAAGCGACCCAATACGTTCCCCGCTCTTGCGTTTTAAAAGTTGATCGATCCTGTTCCGCTCCGTTTCAAGGATTCGCGAAGAAAACTCGTTCGAATTCACCGTATGCGCATACTCGGATGCACGCAGGCCGGCTCGACGGCCGAAGACAATCGTTTCCAACAAGGAATTCCCACCCAATCGGTTGGCCCCGTGGACGCTGACGCAGGCGCACTCCCCGGCCGCATAAAACCCGGCCAGCTCGGTCTCGCCCCAGGCGTTCGTTCGGATTCCCCCCATTGAATAGTGGGCTCCCGGTCTTACGGGAATGGGGGACTCAATTGGATCCACGCCCACAAAGCTGATCGCCAGCTCTCGGATCTGAGGTAAACGCTCCATAATTTTTTTCTTTCCAAGATGACGGAGGTCCAGCAAGACACACCCATTCACCCCACGCCCTTCCTCGATTTCTTGCTGTTCGCAGCGGCTGATGAAATCCCGCGTGGCCAGTTCCATCTTTTGCGGATCATACCGGCCCATAAATCGCTCTCCCAGTGTGTTCAGGAGATATCCCCCTTCGCCCCGGGCTCCCTCCGTAATCAAGATCCCGGTTTC
>Ga0187773_10000121_pt1 | contig 33779 bp, 33 predicted proteins | sample 0216_BV02_MP05_1_FD_133133 | JGI IMG/M metagenome (GOLD analysis project Ga0187773, IMG submission 133133) | Tropical peat soil microbial communities from peatlands in Department of Meta, Colombia - 0216_BV02_MP05_10_MG | ecosystem: Environmental > Terrestrial > Soil > Wetlands > Peat | place...
CCGATCTTTTCTTGGGTCTCCGGGCCGGCTTGAAAGGCCGATTACTCGCACAAATGTAGCATAAAAGCTCAATTAGCTTACATGCTGCCTGAGATTGTGCATGTAATTATTTCACACAGCAAGCGATTTCCTAATTCATGGCGCTCCTAAACATTCTCCGGTACCCCGATGCCCGCCTCCACAAGACCGCGGCGCCGGTGACCGTCTTCGATGATGGGCTGAAGAAGCTCGTCGACGATATGACCGAAACCATGTATGCGGCGCCGGGTATCGGTTTGGCCGCGACGCAGGTCGACGTGCACAAGCAGGTGATCGTCATCGATGTTTCAGAGCGTCGTGACTCCCTGATCGTGTTGGTCAACCCTGAGATCCTCGATGCGACCGGTGTGTCGGACATCGAAGAGGGTTGCCTTTCCGTTCCAGGCATCTACGAGATGGTCGAGCGCGCCGAGCGCGTAAAGGTGCGCGCGTACGACCAGAACGGCGTTTCATTCACGCTTGAGGCGCAGGGCCTGCTCTCGGTATGCATCCAGCACGAGATGGATCACCTCAAGGGCAAGGTCTTCGTCGACTACCTTTCGCAACTCAAACAGCAGCGCATACGCGCTCGCCTGGCCAAGCAGCTGCGCAAGAGCGCATAGACCGGCTTGGAGCGGGAGTCCCCGCTCCGGGCCAATTGCACGGCCGCCCGCCGGCGGCCAGCGAAGAGCACCGGTAATGCGCATCGTGTTCGCAGGCACAACAGAGTTCGCCGCGCGTGCGTTCGACGCCTTGTTCGATGCGGGGCATGACGTACCGCTGGTGTTGACGCAGCCGGATCGACCTGCAGGGCGGGGCATGTACCCGAAGGCGAGCGCCGTAAAGCGGATTGCGCTTGATCGCGGGTTGGAGGTGCATCAGCCGGCTTCGTTCAAGGAACCCGGCGCACTCGCGCCGATCGCCGCGGCGAACCCGGAGCTGCTCGTGGTCGCAGCCTACGGGCTCATCCTGCCGCAGGCCGTGCTCGACAGCGCGCGCCTCGGCGCCTTGAATATTCACGCTTCGCTGCTGCCCCGCTGGCGTGGCGCCGCCCCGATCCAGCGCGCATTGCTCGCAGGCGATCGCGAAACCGGGATCACGATTATCAAGATGGACGCCGGGTTGGACACAGGCCCTATGCTCGCGCAAGCGGTACTGCGGATTGACGACGCGGACGACGCGGGCACCCTTGAGGACAAGCTCGCGGAGCTGGGCGCGAGGATGATCGTAGATGTCGTGGCCAAGCTCGCAGCGGGCGATGTGCATCCGATCACGCAGCCTGCCGAGGGGGTCAGATACGCCACCAAGATCGAAAAACACGAATCCGTCCTTGACTGGACGCGCCCCGCGAGCGAGCTGAGCCGCGCTATCCGCGCTTTCCGACCCGTGCCTGGGGCCGCCACGTATTTGGGAGGCGACGCGCTCAAGATTTGGCGGGCGCGGCCCACGGAAGCAAGCGGCGCTCCCGGGGAGGTGCTCGTCGCCAACGTGCATGGCATCGTGATCGCCTGCGGCGAAGGTGCACTTCTGGTTACGGAACTGCAGCGTGCCGGCGGCAGGCGGCTGACGGCTGCCGAATTTCTGCGCGGCAGATCGCTCGCGCCAGGAACTCGCTTCGGCGCGCTGCGCGAGGAACCCTGAACTTGGCTGCCGGATCTGCCCAAACCCCGGTCTTGGGCACGCCCCCGCTCGCCGAGCTGCTCTGCGAGACGACGCGGTTGGTTGCGGCCGTCGCGAGCGGGCGCAGCCTAACAGGCGAATTGGAGCGCGCAGCCGAAGAAGGTGACTTGCCGCGCGCGGCGCTGATCGATCTTGCACACGGCACCTTGCGCCGCTTTGGACGCGTGCAAGCCCTCGAGCGGCAACTGACGACGCGCGGCGGAACCGATTTAACGGCGAGCGCCTTGCTGTGGTGCTCCTTCTATGCGCTCGATTCGGGCCGCTACGCGCCCTACACCGTTGTTGACCAGGCGGTGCGCGCGTGCGGGCCGTTGGGCCTGCACCGCGCGAAGGGTTTTGTGAATGCGGTTCTGCGCCGCCTATTGCGTGACCGAGCAGCGATAGAGGCCGCGATAGCTGCCGATGAGCAAGCGCGCTGGTGGCATCCTGGATGGTGGATCGAGGCCCTGAGAAGGGCCTATCCCGACAAATGGCAGGAAGTGCTGGAGTCAGGCAACAGCCGCCCACCGATGGCGCTACGCGTAAATCTGCGGCGCGCCAGTGTGGGTGAATATCTCGCGCGTCTGGAGGCAGAAGGTTTCGCCGCGCGTGCGCTCGCTGAAGCGACCCTGTTGCTTGAGCGCCCCGTTCCAGTCGCGCGCCTGCCCGGGTTCATGTCCGGCGAGGTTTCGGTGCAAGACGCGGGTGCGCAACGCGCGGCGCCCTTCCTGGATCTGGCCGATGGGCAACGCGTATTGGACGCATGCGCGGCGCCGGGCGGCAAGGCCGCACACATCCTGGAAGCCGCGGCGGTCTCCCTTACAGCACTGGATGCGGACGCGCTGCGCGGCGCACAGATGGAGCGGAACTTCGCGCGCCTGGGCTTGCGCGCTCAAGTGAAGATCGCCGACTGCTCTCGACTCGACGCTTGGTGGGACGGCGCGGAGTTTGACCGCATCCTCGCCGATGTGCCGTGTTCGTCGTCGGGGGTAGTGCGAAGGAATCCGGACATTAAGTGGCTGCGCAGGGCAAGCGACATTGCGGGGTTCGCGAGGCGTCAGTCAGCGATTCTCGATGCGCTTTGGCGCGTGCTCGCACCGGGTGGTAAATTGCTGTATGTCACCTGCTCGGTCTTCGCCGAGGAAAATGAGTCTGTCATCGGCGCGTTCGGCGCGCGTACGCCGCAGGCGCAGAGGCTTGCGTTGCCGGGCGGCGCAGCGGCTCAGCTCCTGCCGGACACCGAGCACGACGGTTTTTATTTCGCTCTGCTAACGAAGCGGGCCTGAGGCAAGCCATGCGAGGCGTCGCCTTCATCAGCCGGGTCTTTGCGGCGCTTCTTTTGGCGACTGCGATCCACGCCAGGGCCGCCGACATTATGGTCCACGATGCCAACCTGCGTGCAACCGACGAAGGCCTGGTGCTTAACGCGGAATTCCGGTTTGACTTCCCAGCGGCTCTCGCCGAAGCGGTTGTCAGCGGCGTACCGCTTTATTTCGTTTTCGAATTCGATCTCACCCGGCGTCGCTGGTACTGGTTCAACGAGCATCCGGTATCGAAGCAAATGCAGGTCAGGCTTTCGTATCACGCGCTCTCACGGCACTACCGACTCTCGACCGGCGTCCTGCAACAGAACTTCGCGACGCTAGAGGAAGCCCTGAGCGTGCTCAGGCGATTGCAGAACTGGCTGGTCGTCGATCGCACGCTCTCGCTTACGGATGCCACCTACGACGCCGCGGTGCGCATGCGTCTGGACACTTCCCTCCTTCCCAAGCCGTTTCAGGTGAGCGCCCTCACCAGTCGTGATTGGCAGTTCGAGTCGGAATGGAAAGTATTCCCGTTCCGACCGCCGCAGCAGCCACCGGCGCCAGTGGAGAGCCGCGAGCCAAAAGAGGCGACCGAGCGATGAAAGCCCTGCTCATCATCGGTGCCGCACTGGCCGGCGTGCTGCTGTTTCTGCTCGCGACGGCGAGTGCCAACACGAGCCTGTTCGAGAAGCACTATCCACTGTTGCTCGCGCTTAACGCAGCGCTCGCGGCGGTCCTGGCAGGGCTCGTCACGTATCAGGTGCTCGCGCTCGCTCGAAAATACCGTGCGCGCGTCTTCGGCTCCCGGCTGACGCTTCGCTTCCTGGTCCTGTTCGCCATGATGGCGCTGGCGCCCGGCCTGCTCGTCTACACGGTGTCCGTGCAGTTTCTGAGTAAGAGCATCGAGTCGTGGTTCGACGTCAAGGTCGACGCCGCCTTGGAGGGCGGTTTAACGCTGGCGCAGGGCGCGATCGATCAAATGCTGTCCGAGATGAACGTCAAGGTACGTGCGATGGCGCTGGAGCTCGCGGACCATTCACAGCCGGAGCAAGGCGCCATGCTCAATCGGCTGCGCGAACAGGCTGGAGTGCAGGAAGCCGTGATCATAACCGGCAGCGGCCGACTCGTCGCGAGCGCGAGCGAGGACGTGACGCGGCTTGTCCCGGATCTGCCGAGCGCACAGGCGCTTAGGCAAGCGCGTACAGATCGCGGATATACCGCGATCGACGCTCCCGCCGGCAAGCCGCTCGCTCTGCGCGTGCTGGTCCCGATCAACGCGCTCTCGCTCACCGACGAAGCGCGCTATCTGCAGTTGCGCCAGACCGTACCAGTGTCTTTCGCGCGCAGCGCAGAAGCAGTCGAAGCCGCCTACCGAGACTACCGTGAGCTGGCGCTGTCACGTCAGGGGCTTAAGCGCATCTACATTGTCACGCTCACCCTGGCGCTCTTGATGGCTCTTTTTGTTGCCATCGCGCTTGCGGTCATCCTGTCGAACCGACTTTCGGAGCCGCTCGCCAACCTCGCCCAGGCTACACAGGCGGTCGCGCGCGGCGATTTCTCTAGACGTGCGCCAGTCACGAGTCGCGACGAGCTCGGTGTCTTGACCGAGTCCTTCAACTCCATGACGCGTCAGCTGGACGAGGCGCGTCGGGTGGTGGAGACGAACCGAGTGGCGCTGGAGACCGCCAAGGCCAATCTTGAGAACATCCTCGCGAATCTGTCGGCGGGAGTCCTCGTATTCGACCACGACCTTTGCCTAACCATCAGCAATCATGGCGCTGTCTCGATATTGGGCGGTGAACTCGATGCATTCTCGGGCAAACCGCTCGGCGATTGGAGCGGCCCGCTCGAGACCTTTGCGCGAGCGGTGCGCGAGGGTTTCGTTGCGCACGGCGAGCGTACGTGGCAGCGCGAGCTCGAGCTGCGCGCCAAGGGTAGAACGCTTCTGGCGCGCGGAGCCGGGCTGCGTGGTTCAACGGGGGGCGGCTTCGTGCTGGTATTCGACGACATTACGCAGCTGATTCAGGCTCAGCGCGCGACGGCTTGGGCCGAAGTGGCGCGACGTCTTGCGCACGAGATCAAGAATCCGCTCACGCCGATCCAGCTTTCCGCCGAACGCCTCGAGGTGAAGCTGGCGGGCAAGGTCCCGGAGGAAGAGGCCGACATCCTGCGACGTGCCACGCGAACCATCGTAAATCAGGTCACGGCGCTCAAATCTATGGTAGATGCCTTCCGGGACTATGCGCGCCTGCCGGCGCCGTTGCTCGCCGATCTGGACCTCAATGCACTGGTTACGGAGGTGCTTGCACTGTACGAGAATTCGAAGGTTCCGGTCGTCAAGCGCCTGGCCCCTGAACTGCCGGCAGTGCTTGCCGACTCTGCGCAGATCCGGCAGGTCATCCACAACCTCGTACAAAACGCGCAAGACGCGCTCGAGAGCGGGAGAAGCTGGCGCTCGGCCCCCACAATCGAGGTACGCACTGAAGCGCTTGGTGACCGGGTGCGCCTGTCGGTGAGTGACAATGGCCCGGGCTTTCCGGAGGAGCTGATGACTCGCATCTTCGAGCCGTATGTGACCAGCAAGCCGCGAGGCACCGGGCTTGGACTGGCCATCGTAAAAAAGATCGTCGACGAACATCACGGCAGCATTGCCATCGAGAACCGACCCGAGCGCGGTGCGTGCGTGAGTGTCATGCTCCCCGCGCTCGACAAGAGCAGGGCCGTGGTCAAGGCGGCGTGATCTCAACAAGGTGCCGGCGTAGCGCTCGTTCATGGCTCAGATCCTGGTCGTAGACGACGAAGTCGGCATCCGCGAGCTCCTGTCGGAGATCCTCGCGGACGAGGGGCATCAGGTGCTGCTTGCCGAGAGCGCGGCCTCCGCGCGTCAGGTGCGCGAGCGACAGCGGCCCGATCTCGTGCTGCTCGACATTTGGATGCCCGATACGGACGGCATCACCTTGCTCAAGGAATGGTCGGCGTGCGGCCAGTTGACCATGCCCGTGGTCATGATGTCCGGCCATGGAACCATCGAGACCGCGGTGGAAGCAACCCGCATCGGTGCGCTCGACTTTCTGGAAAAGCCGATTGCGCTGCAGAGACTGCTGACGACAGTGAAGCGAGCATTGCGCAACCAGGAGGTTCCCGCACCGCGTGAGCTGTCGCTCGCCGCATTGGGCCGCTCGCCAGCGCTTGCCGATGCCAAGAGGCGCCTCTCCCAGGTGGCTCTGGCGGCGGCACCGCTCATGTTGCGTGGCGAGCGCGGAATGCAGGCCGAGCTATTCGCGCGCCTTCTGCTCGCTCCCGGGGCGCCGTTCCTGGTGGGGCCGGAATTGCTGTCCGAGCCGATATCGGAAGTCTTGTCGCGCGCGGCCGGAGGCATCTTGTTTCTCAGCGACCTGACGCGCCTCGCCCGTCCCGAGCAGAAGAACGTTGAGTTTCTTTTGGCGCGCACGGACAAGTACAAGACGCGCATTGTCTCGTTCTCGCCGGCCGACGCGAAGACCTTGGTCGAGAAGTGCGATTTCGATCCCGAGTTGGTGACCCGGCTGTCCGAACTCACGCTCAAGCTGCCCGCGCTGCGCGAATTTGCCGAGGACGTGCCGGACCTCGCAGCGATGATGCTAGCGCAACTGGTGGAAGCGCGCGCTTGTCCGGCACGTCGGATGTCGGTCGCCGCGCTCAACGCGCTGCGCCATCACCCGTGGCCCAGCAACCTCGTCGAGCTGGAAGGCGTGGTCAAGGATCTCGCGCTGACAGCGCTTCAAGAGGAAATCGGGCTCGAGGACGTCGAGAGAGTGCTCGCGACGCGCGGCGACGTGCCCGCTGCGCCGCAACTTGGACTTGACCGGCCCTATCGCGAAGCGCGCGAGGCGTTTGAGCGCGTGTATTTCGAGAACCTTCTGGTGCTCGAACAAGGTAGCATGTCGCGCGTTGCAGAGCGCTCCGGCCTCGAGCGCACGCACCTTTATCGCAAGCTCAAGGCGCTCGGCCTGCCGGTAGGACGGCGCGATGAAGGCTGAAAAAGACTAAAATGCGGCCGTTTTCGCCGCGGAGCGGCAAGTCGTGAAGATCATTATTCTCGGCGCCGGCCAGGTTGGCGTCTCGGTCGCCGAGAGCCTGGTATCGGAACAGAACGACATCACAGTCGTGGACGTCGACGCAGCGCGCCTGCGCGCTCTGCACGATCGGCTTGACCTGCGCACGATTCTGGGCAGCGCATCTCATCCTTCAGTGCTGTCCGAAGCGGGTGCAGACGACGCGGACTTGCTGATTGCCGTCACGCAATCCGACGAGACCAACCTCGTCGCCTGCAAGCTTGCCGCTCGCATGTTCAACGTGCCGCGCCGAATCGCGCGCATCCGGGCGACCGATTTTCTGGATGACGTCAAGGTGCTCGGGCCCGAGGGCTTCGACGTAGACCTGTCAATCTGCCCTGAGCAGGTACTGACCGAATACATCGTCAAGCTCGTTGAGTTCCCGGAGGCCTTGCAGGTTCTCGATTTCGCCGGTGGACAGGTGAGTCTGGTGGGCGTGCGCGCCTACAAGGGCGGGCCGCTCGTCGGCAACCAGCTCAAGGACATCCGGCGGCACATCCCCAACGTCGAGACGCGCGTGGTCGCGATTTTCCGCCAGGACCGTCCGATCGTTCCCGATGGCAATACCGTGATCGAGGCTGGCGACGAGGTTTTTTGCCTCGCGCCAGAGAAAAACATCCGCGAAGTCATGCGCGAGCTGCGGCGCATGGACCGCCCGGTGAAGCGCGTGATGATCGCCGGTGGCGGGAATATCGGCTTGCGCCTCGCACGTGCTTTGGAGGACGACTATTCGGTGCGAGTCGTCGAGCATAACAAGCGCCGTTGCGAGCTGCTGGCGGCGAGGGTCAATCACGCGCTGGTGCTGAACGGCGACGCCACCGACGAGGAGCTGCTTGAGCAGGAGAACATAGGCGAAATGGATCTTTTCGTCGCGGTCACGAACAATGACGAGAACAACATCATGAGCTCCCTGCTGGCCAAGCGCATGGGAGCGCGACGAGTCGTGGCGCTCATCAATCGCAGATCCTACGTCGACCTGTTGCAGAGCGGCGAGATAGACATCGCCATATCACCGGCACAGGCGACGATCGGCAAGCTGCTCGCTCACGTGCGTCGCGGGGATGTCGTTGCTGTGCATAGCCTGCGGCGCGGCGCCGCTGAGGCGCTCGAAGCGGTGGTGCACGGGGACCGGGAGTCCTGCCGGGTCACCGGGCGGCGCATCGAGGAGATCGACCTTCCCCCGGGGACCACGATCGGCGCCTTGGTGCGCGAGAACGAGGTAGTCATGGCGCATCACGACACGAAGATCGAAGCGGAGGATCACGTCATCGTGTTCGTGACCGACAAGAAGACGCTGCCGAAGGTCGAGCGGCTGTTCCAGGTCGGCGCGCGCTTTCTCTGATTTCTCGGACGCGCAGCCATGCAGCGGCTCGCCGTGGTCATCAACCTGCTGGGCGTGATGGTGGTAATGCTCGCCCTGACGATGCTGTTGCCGCTCGGCGTCTCGCTCTATCTTGCAGACGGTGCAGAGTCGGCCTACGACGCCGCAATTGTCGTGACCCTGGTTGCTGGCGGCGTTGCCTGGTTGGCGACGCGCGCGGCAAAACGCGAATTGCAGGCGCGCGATGGTTTTCTGCTGGTCACCCTCGCGTGGACGGTCCTTCCCGGGTTCGCCACGCTGCCGCTGCTTTCCTATCTTCCACGGCTTTCGTTCACCGACGCGTATTTCGAGGCGATGGCGGGCCTCACCACGACCGGTGCCACGGCGCTGGTCGGGCTCGACCAGCTGCCCCCGTCGATCAATCTGTGGCGCTGCCTCCTGCAGTGGCTTGGCGGACTGGGCATTCTGGTGCTGGTGGTGGGGATCCTGCCTCTGCTCGGCGTCGGCGGACGCCAGGCGCTGCGGGCGGAAACGCCAGGACCCATGAAGGACACCAAGCTCACGCCGCGCATTACAGAGACAGCCAAGGGGCTGTGGTTCGTCTATGGCGTATTTACAGTCGCCTGCGTACTGGCGCTGCGCTGGGCCGGGATGTCATGGCTGGACGCCGTCATGCACGCCTTTACTACGATCAGTACCGGGGGCTTTTCGTCCTACGACGCGAGCTTCAGTCACTGGAATTCGCCCGCCATCGAAGCGGTGACGATCGTGTTCATGATGATCGCGGGCATTAATTTCGCGACACACTTCCAGGTCTTGAGAAAGCGCAGCACGGCCCCGTATTTTCTGGACGCCGAGGCACGTGTCTTTATAGCGGTGATCGTCGTGAGCATCTTCGGCGTTGCATTGTTCCTGTACGCGAAGGGGGTGTACGCGGACTTCGCCACGGCGCTGCGCTTCACCGCGTTCAATCTGGTGTCGGTGGCCACGTCGACGGGCTACTCGAACACCAACTTCGGCGCGTGGCCGCTGTTCGCGCCACTATGGATGCTCTTTCTGGCGTCCTTCGCCAGCTGCTCGGGTTCGACGGGCGGCGGCATCAAGATGCTGCGTGCGATCCTGATGTTCAAGCAGGCGTTCCGCGAGCTCGCGCGCATCGTGCATCCCAGAGGCTACATCCCCATCAAGCTCGCCGGGCAGGTGATCGAAAACAACATCATCTTCGCCGTGCTCGCGTTCATGCTCGTGTACGGTAGCGCGATCATCGCGATCACGATGCTGCTCGCGGCGACGGGGCTCGACTTGGCGACTGCATTTTCGGCGGTAGTGGCATGCATCAACAACCTGGGGCCGGGCCTGGGTCAGGTCGGGCCGAGCGCGAGCTACGCCGGCCTGAGCGATTTCCAGGCCTGGCTTCTCGTCTGTGCCATGCTGCTCGGGCGACTTGAGCTGCTCACCGTGTTGGTGCTCTTCACGCCTGCGTTCTGGCGCAAGTGACCCGCGCCGTCGTGCACGTGGTGAGCGGTGCTGAACGGGCCGAGCGGCGCGCGTGGATCGCCCGCTCTCTGGCGGCGCGGCCCGGATGGGTGGCTTTCACCCCGCGTGCCTGCCCCTGCTGCCTCGGCCGCGTCGAGGCGCAAGTCCTGCTCGCTCGGCTGCTGCGCGAGCGGCGCCCGGCGCGGGTGCTGCTTGAGCTCGGCGATGCGCAGCACCTGGCGCCGCTGCAGCGAGTACTCGACGAATGGCCACTCGCGCAATATGTCGAATGGGGTCGCGTGATCCGGTTGCCGGACGACGAGCTGCTTTCGCTCGAATCGCTAGGCGCGTAACAGCGCGAGCGCCAGGGCCAGCCAGCCAAAGATGAATGCACCGCCCCCGACCGGGGTCACAGCTCCGAGCCAGCGCGTCCCGGTCATCACGAGCAGGTAGAGGCTTCCCGAAAAGAGCAGGATGCCCAGCGCGAGCAGCCATCCGGAGGTCCTCAGCCAGCCGTTAGCGGGAAGCACGTTGCACAGCAGTCCGACCCCGACCAGGCCGAGCGCGTGCCACATGTGGTACTGCACCGCGGTCTGGTAGACCGCGAGCACCTCGGGCGCGAGCCTGGCTCTAAGCGCATGCGCCCCATATGCGCCCAGCGCAACGCCTAGCGCAGCGAGCAGCGCGCCCAGCACGATGAACAACTTGCCGGCGCCGGACACGTCGGCGGAGGACGCCGTTAGGAGGATTTCTTCTTGGCGCGATGCGGACGCCTCTTGCCGTAGCTTCCCTTGTAGATCTTTCCGCGCCGTGTGCGCTTGTCGCCCTTGCCCATATGGTCCCGCTCCACCTGTGTATGTGATCCGAGCGCGCGATTATAGCTACGCCGCAGCGCTTGTAGTGGCCGAATGATCGGGCTCGTAGGCCAGATAAGGCGCGAGCCACTTCTCTGCCTCCGCAAGACTGATCGATTTGCGCTGCGCATAGTCTGCGACCTGGTCCCGGCCGATCTTGCCGACGGCGAAATAGCTCGCCTCGGGATGCGAGAGATAGAAGCCGCACACCGAGGCGGCAGGAAGCATCGCGAACGATTCGGTGAGCTCTATGCGGGCGTTCGCGCCCGCGTCGAGCAGCTCGAACAGCACGCGCTTCTCGGTATGGTCGGGACAGGCCGGATAGCCTGGCGCCGGCCGTATGCCTCGATAGCGCTCGGCGACGAGCTGTTCGTTCGTGAGCCGCTCGTCTGCGGCGTAGCCCCAAAACTCGCGGCGCACCCGCTCGTGCATTCGCTCGGCGAGCGCCTCGGCCAGCCGGTCCGCGAGCGCCTTGAGCATGATCGCGCCGTAGTCGTCGTGTGCGGCCTCGAATTCGCTGAGCTTGCGTTCGATTCCGCTCCCGGCGGTCACGGCGAAGGCGCCGATGTAGTCGGGAACCCGAGTTTCCTTGGGCGCGACGAAGTCGGCGAGGCAGAGGTTGGGTCGGCCTGCCGGCTTGTGGTTTTGCTGGCGCAGGTTGTGCCACGTGGCGAGCGTCGCGCGACGCTCTTCGTCGGCGTAGATCTCGATGTCGTCGCCGCCCACCTGCGCCGCCGGAAATAGCCCGATCACCGCGTGCGCGGCGACCCACTTTTCCGCGATCAGGCGCTCGAGCGCATGCTTGGCGTCGGCAAAGAGCTTGCGCGCCGCCTCACCAACCACCGGATCCTGCAAGATCTTCGGATACGACCCCGAAAGCTCCCAGGTCTGGAAGAACGGCGTCCAGTCGATGTAGGGCACCAGCTCCTCGAGGGGATAGTCGCGCAGGACGGTAATGCCTGGCTTGCGCGGGGCGGGCGGCCGGTAGGCGGACCAGTCGGTCATCATGCCGAGCTTGCGCGCCTCGGCGATCGGGTGCAGCGGTCCGGGGCCTCGTTTGTCACGGTGCTGCACCCGGATGCGCTCGTAGTCCGCGCGGACCTCAGCGATGAAACCGTCGCGCTGTTCCGCGGACAGCAGGCTGCTCACCACGGGGACGCTGCGCGATGCGTCGGGCACGTACACGACAGGGCCGGAGAAATTCGGCGCGATCTTAACCGCGGTGTGCACGCGGGAGGTCGTGGCCCCACCGATGAGCAAGGGGATGCGGAATCCCTCGCGCTCCATCTCGCGCGCCACGTGCGCCATTTCCTCGAGCGACGGGGTGATGAGCCCGGATAGCCCGATCGCATCGGCCTTCTCGCGGCGCGCGGTCTCGAGAATGGTCTGCGCCGGGACCATGACCCCGAGATTCAGAACCTCGTAGTTGTTGCATTGCAGGACAACCGTGACGATGTTCTTGCCGATGTCGTGCACGTCGCCTTTTACAGTTGCGATCACGACCTTTCCCTTTGCGCGCCCCGCCGTGCCGCTGCGTGCCTTCTCGGCTTCGATGAACGGAACGAGGTGCGCCACCGCGAGCTTCATCACGCGCGCTGACTTGACCACTTGCGGCAGGAACATCTTGCCGGCGCCGAATAGATCGCCGACGACGTTCATGCCGTCCATCAGCGGACCCTCGATCACCTCGATCGGGCGCGCGTACTTCAGTCGGGCCTCCTCGGTATCCGCAACCACATGCGTCGCGATACCGCTCACCAAAGCGTGGGTAAGCCGTTCCTCGACGGTGCCTGCGCGCCAGGCCTCGTCCCGCGCCTTGTCCTTGGCTCCTCCTTTGACCGAGTTGGCGAACTCGATCATGCGCTCGGTGGCGTCCCCCCGGCGGTTGAACAACACGTCCTCCACGTGTTCACGCAGCTGCGGCTCGATCTCCTCGTACACACCGAGCTGCCCCGCGTTCACGATGCCCATCGACATGCCGGCGCGCACGGCGTGATAGAGGAACACCGTGTGCATCGCCTCGCGAACCGCGTCATTGCCGCGGAACGAGAACGACAAGTTCGAGACGCCGCCAGACACCTTTGCTGCCGCCAGGTTCTTGCGGATCCACGCGACGGCATCGAGGTAGTCGATCCCATAGCGGGCGTGCTCTTCCAGCCCGGTCGCGACGGCGAAAATGTTCGGGTCGAAGATGATGTCCTCGGGCGGGAAGTCCGCCTTACGCGTAAGCAGCTCGTAGCAGCGTGCGCAGATGTCTATGCGCCGTTGCAAGGTGTCGGCCTGGCCCTTCTCGTCGAAAGCCATCACCACGGCTGCGGCGCCGTAGCGGCGCACCAGCCGTGCCTGGCGCAGGAACTCCGCTTCGCCTTCCTTCAGGCTGATCGAATTGACGATACCTTTGCCCTGCACGCACTTGAGGCCCGCCTCGATGACGCTCCACTTCGAGGAATCGATCATGACCGGCACGCGCGCGATGTCGGGCTCCGCGGCAATCAACCTCAGGAAGGTCGTCATCGCCTTCTCCGAGTCGAGCATCGCCTCGTCCATGTTGACGTCGATGATCTGGGCGCCGTTCTCGACCTGCTGGCGCGCGACGGACAGCGCACCCGCGTAGTCGCCTGCCAGGACGAGCCGCGCGAAGGCCTTCGAGCCCGTGACGTTGGTGCGCTCGCCGATATTGACGAACAGCGAGTCGTCTCCGACATTGAGCGGTTCGAGGCCTGCGAGCCGCAGCTTGGCCGGAAGTTGGGGAATCATCCGCGGTGCGAGACCGGCCACCGCATCGGCAATGGCACGAATATGCCGCGGCGTCGTGCCGCAGCACCCGCCCGCGATATTCAGCCAGCCGTTTCGCGCCCACTCGCCCATTTGCTGCGCCATCGAGTCGGGCGTGTCGTCGTACTCGCCGAACGCGTTGGGCAGCCCTGCATTCGGATGGCAGGACACGTAGGTCTGCGCCACACTCGACAGTTCCTCCACGTGGGCGCGCAGTTCTTGCGCGCCGAGTGCGCAGTTCAGCCCGACCGCGAGCGGGCGCACGTGGCGCACGGAGTTGTAGAAGGCCTCGGTCGTCTGACCCGACAGCGTCCGGCCGGACGCATCGGTAATCGTCCCCGATACGATTACCGGCAAGCGTGCGCTGCGCCCTTCGAACGCTTCCTCGATGGCGAACAGCGCAGCCTTCGCGTTCAGGGTGTCGAACACCGTTTCGACCAGTATCAGATCGACGCCGCCGTCAAGGAGCCCGCGCAGCGCTTCGCCATAGGCCGCAACCAGTTGATCGAAGTCCACGTTGCGAAAGCCCGGGTCGTTCACATCCGGTGAGATCGAGGCAGTCTTGCTCGTCGGTCCGAGAACTCCGGCGACGAAGCGCGGCTTGGCCGGATTTCGGGCTTCGTAGCTTCGCGCGATGTCTACCGCGAGCCGCGCGCCGGCCAGATTCAGCTCGTACGCCAGCGCTTCCATGCCGTAGTCGGCCAGCGACGCCGCAGTCGAGTTAAATGTATTGGTCTCGATGATGTCGGCGCCGGCCTCGAGGTACTGCGCATGGATGTGCCCGATGAGCGCGGGTCGCGTGATGCACAGGAGGTCGTTATTGCCGCGCAGCTCGCGTGGCCAACCCCGAAAGCGCTCGCCGCGGTACTGCGATTCGTCCAGCCGCTCGGCCTGGATCATGGTGCCCATGGCACCATCGAGCACGAGGATGCGCTCGGCGAGCAATGCTTCGAGCTTCGCGGCGCGGGCAGGCTGGGTCATGTCGATTCGTAAAACAAAAAGCCCGTTCAGCTTTCGCTTGAAACGGGCCCTCTTGCCTGATGCGGCACGCGTCTCTTTAGCGGCACTTCTTTTTCACCGCCCGGCGGCGGGTCGGCGCCCGCAAGCTGAACATCAAATCGGCGCAGGACGCAGTCTGCCGCCCTACCCCTTTCGTGTCAACCACTTGGCGAGCGCGCGTATAATCCGGAACCTTCGCGGAGCCACCCCGATGCAGCATCTCCAGCCCAAGGAAGCCTACGCCTTCCTGCAGCAGAACCCGAGCGCGCTGTTCATCGATTGCCGCAGCGAAATGGAATACCTGTTCGTAGGGCATCCGGTCGGCGCACTGCACGTTGCCTGGAACGACGGGCCGGACTGGGACGTCAACCCGCACTTCGTCGGGCAGGTGAAGAAGCTGGCCGGCACCAACCATGCCGTGCGGCCGATCGTCCTCATCTGCCGCAGCGGCAATCGCTCGCAAGAAGCCGGGGGAGCGCTGGAGGGCGCGGGCTTCGCCCGCGTATACAACGTGGTGAACGGATTCGAGGGTGAGATGAACGAGCGCCACCAGCGAAACACGATCGCCGGGTGGCGCTTCGATGGGCTTCCCTGGGAGCAGTGCTGAGAGATGGACGCAATGGCCGACGGCGATTTCAACTCGATCACCGGCAGGTTTGCCTGCGAGGTGCACTGGGGCGACTGCGACCCCGCGGGCATCATCTTCTATCCGACGTATTTCCGCTGGTTCGACGCGGCGACGTGGAACTTCTTCGCGCAGGTGGGCTACGACGTGAAGCGCATGCGCGACGAGCACCTGGCAATGCCGCTGGTGGCCGCGAACTGCGAATTCAGGGCTTCGCCGGTGCATGGCGACCGGTGCGAAGTACGGTCGCGCGTGCTGCGCTGGGGCGGCAAGTCGTTCGTGCTGTCGCATCGCGTCCTGCGGGATGACGGCACGCTGCTCGCCGAGGGATCGGAGACGCGAGTATGGGCGCGCCGCGCGAGCGGCCCGGGCGGCGCCCTCAAGGGCGAGTCGATCAGCGAGGAGCTGAAAATGCTGTTTCGTGCGACCGTCTAAGGGACGGCCGTGGTCGACCCGAAGACGCACGATCCGCGCGCCGCGCAGGCCGCGCTCGAGAGCGCCTGCGTCGAAGCGCTGGTCGAGGCTCAGCTGCTCGCGCTGGCCGTCGTGCGTGACGGCATCATCGTGCATGCGAGCCCGGGCTTTGAGCGCTTGTTCGGCCTCGTGGCGGGCGCTCTTGCGCGGCCGCTCGCCGAGCTGTTCGACGAGCGCGATCGAGAGCGGGTGTCGCAGGGCGCCCGCGGGGCTGGCGCGGACGTGGTAGCCGCCCGCGGTCTGCGCAGCGACGGATCGCGTTTCGACGTCGAGCTTTCGGCTACGCGCGTGCGGCTTCCTGACGGGCCGGCGAGCGTCGTGGCGGTGTTCGACATTACGGGGCACGGCCCGCGGCGCGGCACCCCACCTGGCGCGCAGGGCGCGCCGCGCGAGCCCGCGCGCTGGAGCACGCGTTACGAAGTCGGGATCGAGGTGATCGACGGCCAGCACCGCCACCTGCTGGACCTCATCAATCGCCTGCAGGACGCGCTGGGGCGGGGCGCGGACCTCGAGGAGTTGGTCGCCTCGCTCAGGGAGTTGGTGCGCTATACCGAGCATCATTTCGCGACTGAAGAGCGCTTGATGGATGAAGTCGGGGCGAGCGCAGAGCGCCACCGCGGCGAGCACCAGCACCTCCTCGAGGGGCTGATGCGCTTCACGACCAGGCTTGACGCGACAAGTGTGAGTGACAGCTCACATTTTCTTCAGGACTGGCTTTTCAGGCATATCGACGAAGTTGATCGTCCGTTTGGGGCACTCTTACGCTCGCGCGGCCAGCGCTGAGCGCGCCGTCCCACCATTCGTTGCCGTTGACGCCATTAAATGAATGAGCAATCATTCAACATTCTTTGAGGAGGCGCGACCATGCGATTGGATGGCAAGACGGCAGTCGTCACCGGCGCGGCATCGGGCATTGGGCGCGCGACGGCCGAAACGCTCGCTGCGGCGGGCGCGCAGGTGCTGCTGGGCGATGTCGCCGAGGCGAAGGGCGAGGAGGCGGCACAGGCGATTCGCGCGGGCGGCGGTGCCGCCGACTTTCTCCGCCTGGACGTCACCGACCTCGCTTCGATCGAGGCGTTTCGAGTGACCGCGGTGGCGCGCCGCGGGCACGTCGACATCGTGGTCAACGTCGCCGGGTGGGGCAGGGTCGAGCCGTTCGTGAAAAACACACCCGACTTCTGGCGCAAAGTGATCGATCTCAACCTGTTCGGCCCGATCGCCGTGACGCGCGCCTTCCTCGACCCGATGATCGAGCGTAAGACGGGGAAGGTCGTCACCGTCTCGAGCGACGCCGGGCGCGTCGGCAGCCTCGGTGAAAGCGTATACGCCGGCGCAAAGGGAGGCGCGATCGCGTTTACCAAGTCCCTGGCACGTGAGATGGCGCGCTTCAACGTGAACGTGAACTGCGTGTGCCCCGGTCCAACGGACACGCCGCTGCTTGCGGCGGTGCCGGAGAGGCACCGCGAAGCCTTTGTCCGCGTTACTCCGATGCAACGGCTCGCCAAACCTTCCGAGATCGCCGATGCAGTACTGTTTTTTGCCAGTGCGCGCTCCGACTTCATCACGGGCCAGGTGCTCTCGGTTAGCGGCGGATTGACGATGGTCGGCTGAGAATTTCCCAAGGACAGGAAGGAAAGACATGTACAAACTGAAAGCCGCCGAATGGCGGCCGCAGCACTTCAAGTGGCAAGTCCAGGACCGCGTGGGCACGATCACGCTGAATCGGCCCGAGCGCAAGAATCCGCTTACCTTCGAAAGCTATGCGGAATTGCGCGACACGTTTCACAAGCTGCAGTACGCCGACGACGTGCGCGCCGTCGTGTTCACCGGCGAGGGCGGAAATTTCTGCTCGGGTGGCGACGTGCACGACATCATCGGGCCGCTCGTCAAGATGGACATGACCGGCCTGATGAGCTTCACGCGCATGACCGGCAACTTGGTGAAGGAAATGCGCACCTGCCCGCAGCCGATCATCGCCGCGGTCGACGGTGTGTGCGCCGGAGCCGGCGCCATCATCACCATGGCGAGCGACCTGCGCTATGGCACGCCCGAGTGCAAGACCGCGTTCCTGTTCGTGCGCGTCGGCCTCGCCGGATGCGACATGGGAGCCTGCGCCATTCTGCCGCGCATCATCGGCCAAGGCCGAGCCTCGGAGCTGCTCTACACAGGCCGCAGCATGAGCGCCGAGGAAGGCCTAGCCTGGGGCTACTACAACGAGATCGTCCCGAAGGATAGGCTGCTCTCGCGCGCCCAAGAAATGGCCCATTCGCTCGCCGGCGGGCCGGCATTCGCGCATTCCATGACCAAGAAGTGCCTGCATCAGGAATGGAGCCTTTCGATCGAGCAGGCGCTCGAAACCGAGGCCGAGGCACAGGCGATCTGCATGCAGACCGGCGATTTCGAGCGCGCCTACAATGCGTTCGTCAACAAGCAAAAGCCGCAGTTCGAGGGCAACTGATGCCGATCGGCGGCGGCGCCAAACGAGGTCGGCCCGCCGCTTCACGCCCGCGCGCCGCGCCCTCGCAGCCGCCGGGCTTCGTCGAAAGTCAGGTTGCCGACCCCCGTCTGGTGGAGGAGCGCCGTCGCCAGATCGTCGGCGCGGCGGTGAAGCTCTTTTCCGCGCACGGGTACTACACGACCACGATCCAGCAGATCGCGCGCGAAGCCGGGATCAGTACGGGCCTCGTCTACCAATACTTCCGCGACAAGGACGATCTACTGCTGCTCGCTTTGATGCAAGTGCTCGAGAGCTATGAAAAGGAGATCCCGCGCGCTCTGGAGGACGTAGGGAACCCGGTGGCGCGCTTGTGCCACGCGCTCGCCACCTACTGCTCCGTGGTCGACCGCATGCCAGACGCGACGGTCCTGACTTACCGGTCGAGCAAATCGCTACGTGCCGAGCGCCGCGTTCTGCTGATGGAGGGAGAGGCACGTACCAACCGCCTGCTGGAGGCGTGCATCCGCGAATGCATCGAGACCGGCCACATGAGGCCGGCAAACGAGCACCTGCTCGCCTATTCCCATGTCATGTTCTGCCATGCCTGGGCGCTGAAGCACTGGGCACTCGCCAAGCGGTATACGCTGAAGCGCTATGTTGCCGAGGGCCTCGCACTCCTGGTCGAGCCGTTCCTGACCGACAAAGGGCGCGAGGTGTTCCTGGCACTGCAGAGGTAAAGCCGAGCAGGCGCGCGCGACCCGCCTACTCCGCGTCCGGTTGTCTCGATGGCTGTGCGCGCTGGAATGCTTCCAGCTGCATGCACTGCTCGAAAATGCGCATCACGCGGGGCGCATGCGACAGGTCGCAGCTGAAGCGCTTGGCATTGAATACCTGCGGCACCAAGCAGCAATCGGCCATGCCGGGCACGTCGCCATGGCAATACTTTCCGCTCCCGCCGCGCTCGAGGTCCGCCTCGAGCTTCGCCATGCCGTCATGGATCCAGTAGCCGTACCAGCGGCTCTTGTCATCCTCGCTGCGCCCCAGCTCGTTTACCAGGTAATTCAATGTGCGCTGGTTGTTCAGCGGATGGATCTCGCAGGCGACGAGGAGCGCGAGCGAGCGTACCCTGGCGCGGCCGAGCGGGTCCCTGGGTAGCAGCGGCGCGCTGGGATGCGTTTCCTCGAGGTACTCGATGATGGCGAGCGATTGCGTAAGCAAGTGCCCGTCGTCGATGAGTGCGGGCACCAGTCCCTGCGGATTCACGGAGAGGTATTCGGGCCTGCGCTGCTCGCCTCTGGCGAGGTGCACGAACTGCGGTTCGTATTGCAGTCCTTTGAGGTTCAGCGCAATGCGCACGCGAAACGCAGCGGAGCTGCGATAGTAGGTGTACAGCCTCATAAGGCCGGCACGATTTTCACCTTCAGCTCGCCGACGCCATCGATGCGCGCCTCCAGCTCGTCGCCGGGCTTGACCGGACCGACTCCCGCCGGTGTGCCCGAAAAGATGAGATCGCCCGGCTCGAGCGTGTAGTACTCCGAGAGATACGCGATTTGCTCGGGAACCGACCAGATCATGTCGGACAGGTCCGCCTTCTGCCGTTCCTTGCCGTTCACCGTCAGCATGATCGCGCCCTTGGAGGGATGGCCGATGCGCGCGGCGGGCGTGAGCGCACTGCAGGGCGCTGCCTCGTCGAAGTCCTTGCCGAAATCCCAGGGACGGCCATGGTCCTTGCCCCATTGCTGCAGGTCGCGCCGCGTCATATCCAGGCCCACGCCATAGCCGAACACGAGATCGTTTGCTTTCTTCGCATCGATGCGCCGGCCGCCCTTGGCAAGGGCCACGACCATTTCCGTCTCGTAGTGGTAATTGGCAGTCTTGGGCGGGTAATGAACCGCCCCGCCCGGCGCGACCAGCGAATGCGCGGATTTGATGAAGAAGAACGGTGCCTCGCGCCCATCGCCGCCCATCTCCTTCTGGTGCTCGACGTAGTTTCGGCCGACACAAAAGATGCGTCGCACGGGGAACAAGTCGGAGGAACCGACGACGGGAAGCGAGGGAGGCGTCCAAAGCGGGATTGCGTAGGCCATGCTGTCCTCTGGGTGAAGTGCCGCGTTCGAAAAAGCGCGATTCTATGCCCTCGCTTGAAGCTCGCGCTGAAGCATTTCGCGCAGCTTGAAGCGCTGGATCTTGCCCGTCGCCGTGCGCGGAAGGTCCTGCGCGGCGCGGATCCACTTAGGCCGCTTGTGGCGCGGCAGCTTGGCCTCGCAGGCTCGCGCCGCGGCCGCCACCGCGGCTTGCGCATCGCCGGTCGGCGCAATGAACAGCGCGAGCCGGTCGAAGCCGTCGCCATCCGGCACCAGCACGCATACCGCTTCGGCGATCGAAGGCTCGCCGAGCACTGCTTCCTCGAGTTCGCCCGGCTTGACCCACTGTCCGGCGACCTTCACCAGCTCGTCCGCGCGGCCCTGGTGTGCGTAGAAGCCTTCCGCGTCGCGTACGAACACGTCTTTCGTACAGAACCAACCGTCGCGGAATTGCTCGCGAGTCAGCTCCTTGCGGTTTGCGTAGCCGAGCGCGAGCGCAGGATGCCGCAGCCACAGCACGCCGGGCTCGGCGACCGCAGCCTCGTGTCCCTCGAGCGCGACCAGCCGTGCCTCGACGCCGGGTAGCAGCCGTCCGGTGCGCCGGCCGTTCGAGGTGCCGACCGGGGTCACCATGGCTACCGAAAAGGTCTCGGACATGCCGTAAATCGAGAGGATCTCGTGTCCGACCGTAGCGCGCCATTGTTCAACCATCGCTTCGGGTAGCCGCTCGCCGGCGGCGAAGCAATGCCGCACCGCGGCGAACGGGGCAAGCGCATCGCTGCCCAGCGCAAGCAGGCGACGGTAAAACGATGGAACGCTGAAGAAGGCGGCCGGTCGGTGCTCGGCCACGAGCGCGCACACGTGTGCGAGGTCGGACCAGTCGGTGTGCAATACGGAGGTCGCACCGACCGCCAGCACGCCGAGCAGCGCGTGCTCGAGTCCATAGGCGAAGAACAGGCGCGAGGTGGCGAGCACCTTCTCACCCGGCTCGATGCGCACGACGTCGCGCATCACCTGTCCGGCCGGGAGCAGGTCCTTGTGCGTGTGGATGATCCCCTTGGGCCGGCCCGTGGTGCCGGACGAGTAGAGCCAGAACGCCGCATCGTCGGGATCGGCGCGGAAGCATGCCTGAGCGCTCGTGGCGCTTCGCGCGGCTTCGTCCCATGACGGAACCCCGTTGGGCGCGCGCCCGGAAACCGCGACCCTGCGCTCCTGCGCCAGAGCGGTGACGAAGGCCGGAAAGGCGCTCGCGAACACGTCCTCGACGAGCGCGAGGCGCGCGCCGCTGTCGGAGCGCACGAAGCGCAGCTCGTCCTCCGAGAGCTGACTGTTGAGGGCGATCGCGACCGCGCCGTGCCAAAGACAGCCGAGCCAGGCCGCGGCCAGGGCAGGCGTGTCGCGCATCAGCAGCAGCACGCGATCGCCCGCCGACACACCGAGTTCGGCCAGCGCGCCCGCGGCCTGCCGCGCCCGGCGCGCGAGCTCGGCGTAGGCGATGCGCTCGTCTCCGAAAATAATGGCGATGCGCGCCCCGTGGCGCGCGAGGGCGGCTTCGCCAAGCAGGTGTTCGGCGCCGTTCATCGTATTCTCATTGCGCCGAACCGAATTCCGCGCTCAATTGCGCGCGCAGGCGAAAGCGCTGGATCTTGCCGGTCGCGGTGCGCGGCAATTCTCTCACTTCACGTATCCACTTTGGCTGACTGTGCCGGGGCAGGCCGGCGGCGCAGCGTTGTGCGGCCAAGGCGGCAGCGCCAGGTGCGTCGCGCGGCACCACGAACAGCGCCAGCCGGTCGAAGCCGTCCTGATCGGGCACCACGACGCAGGCGGCTTCGCGCACGTTGTCATCGAGCAGCACCGCCTCCTCGAGCTCGGCCGGGCGGACCCACTGCCCCGCCACCTTGTACAGCTCGTCGGACCTCCCCTGATGGTAGAAATACCCGTCCGCGTCGCGCGTAAAGAGGTCACCCGTGCAGAACCAGCCGTCGCGAAAGGCGTGCGCGGTCGCGGCAGGATCCTTGTAGCCGAGCGCAAGCGACGGATGCCGTAGCCACAGTACCCCGGGTTCGCCCGGAGCGACCTCTGCGCCTGCGCCATCGACGATGCGCGTCTGGACGCCGGCGAGCGGCACGCCCGTGCTGCCCTCCCGCGTGCGGCCGGGAAAGTTGGAGATCGCATTGCAGAAGGTCTCGGACATGCCGTAGCAGACCAGGATCTCGGTGCCCACAGCGGCTCGCCACTGGCGCAGGATCGCATCAGGCAGACGCTCGCCGCCGGTGGCCACGATCGGGATGCGCGCAAACGGCGCCAGTTTCTCCCTGGGAAGCGCGAGCAGCCGCCGAAAGAAGGTGGGCACGGTGAAGAAGACTCCCGGGCGGTGGCGCTCCGCCTGCGCGGCGATCGCCTCGGGCTCTGGCCAGTCCTCGTTCAGGATCGTCGTCGCACCACAGGCAAGAGCACCGGTGAAAGCGTTGTCCAGCGCGAAGGCGAAGAACAGCTTCGAGGTGGCGAGGATCACCGTTCCGGGGCGCACCGCGGCCACTTCACGCAACAGCTTGCCCGCCTGCGAGGCGTTTGCGTGGCTGTGCAGGATCGCCTTCGGCCGGCCGGTCGTGCCCGAGGAGTAAAGCCAAAAGGCGGGCTCGTCCGCGCGCGTTGGATGCGAGGCTTGCATTGGCGCCGCGTCGCGTGCCAGCGCTTCCAGTGACCCCGGCCCATCGCGCGCGGGCTGGAGCCGCGTGCGGCCGCCCGCCGCCTGCGCAGCGAGCGAGGCGTGCGCGGGATCGAATAACACGAGCCGCGCTTCACTGTCGGCCAGAATAAAGCCGATGTCGGAGGGGGTCAGGCGGGTATTCACGGGCACAGCGACCATTCCGGCCTTGAGCGCGCCCAGGAACGCGGCGCAGAACATTGGCGAGTCGTCCATCAACATGCACAGGCGATCGCCTGTCTCGAGACCCGCGCCGCGCAAGGCGCTCGCTACCCGGGCCGCAAGCTGCGCAAGTTCGCCGTAGCTGACGCCGCCCTCCGATTGCAGGATAGCGGGTCGCGCGCGCAGCGACGCTTCGCCCGCCCGCGCTAGCAGTACGTCGGCTGCGTTGAGTTGGCCCGGCATTGCCCCTCCGACAACCCCGGAGTGGGATTCCGGGATGTCAATTTGGCATCCTAAGCTACCGCCCACGGAAAAAAAAAGACGGACCCGAAGGTCCGTCTCACAAAGTCGGGATCGGCATGGCCGCCGGCGGTCGCCGGCGGCCCCGCCTTGTCGCTCAGCTTACGACCTGCTCGCCGTGCTGAGTGATGTCCAGGCCCTCGCGCTCCTGCTCTTCCGACACGCGCAGGCCGATGAACATGTCGACCACCTTGAGGATGATGAAGGTGGCGATCGCATCGTAGGCCGCAACGGCCCCGACGGCGATCAGCTGGGTGACGAACTGCCCGCCATTGCCTTCGAGTACGCCCGCCGTACCGCCGATCGCCTTGACCGCGAACACACCGGTCAGGATGGCGCCGACGGTTCCGCCGATGCCGTGCACGCCGAAGGCGTCCAGCGAGTCGTCGTAGCCGAGCATGTTCTTCATATAGGTCGCGGTCCAGAAGCAGATCACGCCCCCGGCGATGCCGATGATGAGGGCGCCTGTCGGCCCGACGAAGCCCGAGGCCGGGGTAATGGCGACCAGGCCCGCTACTGCGCCCGAGCACATGCCGAGCAGGCTGGGCTTGCCCTTGGCCATCCACTCCGCGAACATCCAGGCGAGCGCCGCGGTGGCGGTGGCAATCTGCGTGACGGCCATGGCCATTCCGGCGCGTCCTCCGGCGCTGACCGCCGATCCGGCGTTGAAGCCGAACCAGCCCACCCAAAGGAGCGAGGCACCGATCATCGTGAGCACCAGGTTGTGCGGCGCCATCGGCTCCTTGCGGTAGCCGATGCGCTTGCCCAGCACGAGCGCGCACACAAGACCCGCTACGCCGGCATTGATGTGCACGACGGTGCCGCCCGCGAAGTCCAGAGCGCCCATCTTGGCAAGCCAGCCGGTCGGCGCCCACACCCAATGCGCGATCGGCGAGTACACGAAGATCAGCCACAGCCCCATGAACCACACCACCGCGGAGAACTTCATCCGGTCGGCGAACGCGCCAGCGATCAGCGCTGGAGTGATGATCGCGAAGGTCATCTGGAAGCTCATGAAGACCGACTCCGGCACGGCACCCGACAGGCCGCTCACCGTGGTTTTCTCCATGCCCTGCAGGAACAGGCGCGACAGGTCGCCGACGAACGAACCCCCGTTGGTGAAGGCGATCGTGTAGCCGATCATGTACCACAGCACCGTGACGAGGCAGGTGACGACGAAGCTCTGCGCAAGCGTGGCGAGCACGTTCTTCTTGCGCACCATGCCGGCGTAGAACAGGCCCAGACCGGGAATCGTCATCATCAGCACCAGGGCCATGGAGGTGAGCATCCAAGCGGTGTCACCGGGATTGATGCTGGGATCGGCGTCCGCCGATACGGCTTCCTTGGGCGCAGGTGCCGGAGCCGCTGCGGGTGCCGGTGCGGGCGCCGGAGTCGCCGCGGCTGGGGCGGGCGCCGTCGTCGCTTGGGCCAGCAATACGGGCGCCGGCTTGATGTCCTCGGCCGAGACCTGACCGGCGAATGCGCCGATCGCGGCCAGCAGCGAGAGGATTGAAACGAGCTTTCTCATCTTGATCTCCTAGAGCGCCGCCGCATCGGTTTCACCGGTGCGGATGCGAATGACTTTTTCGAGGTCGAACACGAAGATCTTTCCGTCGCCGATCTTCCCGGTGTTGGCGGCCTTTTCGATTGCCTCGACGACTTGGTCCAGCATCTCGGACTTGATTGCGGCTTCGACCTTCACTTTGGGCAGGAAGTCGACCACGTACTCCGCGCCGCGATAGAGCTCGGTATGGCCTTTCTGCCTGCCGAAGCCTTTCACCTCGGTCACGGTGACTCCCTGGACGCCGATCGCCGAGAGGGCTTCACGCACCTCGTCGAGCTTGAACGGCTTGATGATGGCTGTTACGAATTTCATGTTGGCTCCTTGGCCTTGGGTACGACTCGCCGTGCCCTAGAGAGTCTTGCTGAAGGTAACCAGGAAGCGGCCCTTCCCAAGATCGTAGTTGTTCACGCAATAGGGGTTCTGGGCGGATACGCCGCCGCAGTCGGCGTTCGCGTTCGTGTCGGAGTAGTAGAGGCCGAGCGTTCCGACACCGAGATCCTTGGTCGCGCCGATCTTCCAGTCCGTGTAGCTCGCGTCGCCATAGTGTCGAACATCCTGATATCCGACGTGGCCTACGAGCCCAAAGCCGCTCCCGAGGTCGTAGTTGCCGGTCAAATCGAAGTACCCGCTGCCCTTCGAATCTTCGCCCGTGGTGGGATTGACCCATCCGAACAGCTTCGTCACGCTGTACGAGTACTTCGCCGTCAGCCACTTCCAGCTCAACGCGCCGTAGATCTCGGTCGTGTTGGGATCGAAGCTGCCGAATCCGGTGCCGGGATAGATGTAGCTCAGCGCACCGACGTCGTAGCCGAAGTCTTTGGCGAAGCTCCCCTTGTAGCCGCCGTACACGTCCCACTCCATGCTTGCGCTGGCGCCGGGTACGCCGTCGCTGATCCAGCTGATGTTCGATCCCCAGGTGCCGAGGTAAAAGCCACTCGAGTGGGCAAAATCGAACCCGCCTTGGACCGCCGGCTTGCCGCGCGTCTGCGCAATACCGCGGTACAGGTACTCCGAGGCTAGCGATACGTTCCCGGTAAAGGTATACGGAGGCGGCGTGGTTGCGGCTTGCTGCGCGGACGCGAGCGCTGGCACGCCTATCGCTGCAGCCGTGGAAAGGGCGAGAAGACTCTTACGCATGATCGACACTCCCTAAGTGAATGGAAGAAAAATGGAGACCCCTTCTCGGGTTAGCATCCGCCGTGCCAGGTTATTAGGTATTTATTTTCAAGCGCTTACCATCTGTACGACCGGCGGACAGGCGGCCTGTGCACTGTCCTGGTGCAGAGCGCCCATGGCTGGCGTCAAACCGGTGCGCCAATAGCTGCGATAAGCTCCAAGCCTGTTCAAGGGCTCGGTAAAGTGATCGATCACAGCGTGCTGGACGAGTTGGGTAAGCGCATCGCCCAGGCAGTGCGCGATGGCCCGGCGCAGGATATGGAAAAGAACCTGCGGGCGCTGCTCTCGGCTTTCTTCGATCGCTTTGACCTCGTAGCCCGCGAGGACTTCGACGTACAGAAAAAGATCGTGGAGCGGGCGCAAGCCAAGCTCGAGGCGCTCGAAGCCCGCGTGACCGAGCTCGAGTCGCGACGCGGCTGACCGTCGGCGCGGTAAACGGCGCACCGTCCGGCTGCGTTTGTCCTCCAGGACGCCTCTTTTGCGCGTCGGGAGGCAACATGCCGCTGGCGGTGGTGGCGAGCCGTGCGCTCGCCGGAATCGATGCCCCGGAGGTCACGGTCGAGGTGCACCTCGGACCGGGACTGCCGGCGTTTCACATCGTCGGCCTGCCCGACGCCGAGGTGCGCGAGGCGAAGGATCGCGTGCGCGCGGCACTGAACCACGCGCACTTCGAATTCCCGGCGCGCCGCATCACGGTGAATCTCGCGCCTGCCGATCTGCCAAAGGACTCCAGCCGCTTCGACCTCCCGATCACGCTCGGCGTGCTTGCCGCGAGCGGTCAGCTTGCGCCCGAGGCGCTGGCCGGCCACGAATTCGCTGGCGAGCTGTCGCTCACCGGCGAACTGCGCCCGGTGCGCGGGGCGCTCGCCATGGCGCTCCAGGCGCGCGGCGCCGGACGAGCCTTCGTGCTGCCCGCGGACAACGCGCCGCAGGCATCGCTCGCTGAGGGCGCGCGCGTGCTACCGGTCCGCACCCTGCTCGAGGTCGTCGCTCACCTCACGGGTGAAGCCCGCCTCGAGCCGTACGCCGCGAAGACGTGCGCGGCATCCCCCGGGTATTCGGATTTCGACGAGGTGAAGGGCCAGCAGCAGGTCAAGCGCGCGCTCGAAGTGGCCGCTGCCGGCGGACACAGCGTCCTCATGGTCGGGCCGCCGGGGACTGGCAAGTCGATGCTCGCCGCGCGCTTTCCCGGCATCCTGCCGCCGCTATCCGAGGGCGAGGCGCTCGAAGTGGCCGCCGTGCAGTCGGTGTCAAGCGCAGGCTTCGAAGCACGCCAATGGGGCGCGCGCCCGTTCCGCGCACCGCACCACAGCGCCTCTAGCGCTGCACTGGTCGGCGGCGGGAACCTGCCGCGTCCGGGAGAAATATCTCTGGCCCACCATGGCGTGCTGTTCTTGGACGAGCTGCCGGAATTCGACCGCGACGTGCTCGAGGCGCTGCGCGAGCCAATGGAATCGGGCCGCATCTCGATCGCGCGCGCAGCGCGTCAGGCGCAGTTTCCCGCGCGCTTCCAGCTGCTCGCCGCGATGAATCCCTGTCCGTGCGGCCACTGCGGCTCGCCCGGGGGACGCTGCCGCTGCACGCCCGAGCGCATCGCCCGCTACCGCGGCAGAGTGTCCGGGCCGCTCGCCGACCGCATCGACATCAAGTTGGAAGTCCCCGCGCCGCGGGACGAGGAGTTGCTGGCGAACGCACCGGGCGAGCCTACCCGCGTCATCCGCGAGCGCGTGATGCGGGCGCGCGCAGTCCAGACCGCACGCCAGGGCAAGCCCAACGCGCTCCTCGAGACGCGCGAGATCGACCGCCACTGCGGCACGGACCGGGACGGCGACAAGCTGCTGCGCCACGCGCTCGCGCGGCTGCTGCTCTCGGCGCGCGCTTATCACCGCGTGCTGCGCGTCGCGCGCTCGATCGCCGACCTGGCGGACACTCGAATGATTGCGGCTGAACACGTCGCCGAGGCGATCCAGTATCGCAGGCTCGACGCCTCGTTCTAGGGTCATCTGTTAGAGTCGGCCGGGCGATGGCGACCTATGCGATCGGCGACGTGCAGGGGTGCTTCGACGAGCTGCAGGCGCTGCTCGCGCGCATCGGGTTCGACGCGGCGCGCGACCGGCTGTGGTTCGTCGGCGACCTCGTCAACCGTGGACCGCAATCGCTCGAGGTGCTGCGCGCGGTGCGCGGGATGGGTGAGCGCGCCGTGGTGGTGCTCGGCAATCACGACCTGCATCTCGTGTGCCTGTACGAGGGTCACGCCCGGCGCCGCGACGAGGACACGCTCGACGGACTGCTTGCCGCACCGGATGCCGCCGAGCTGATAGCCTGGCTGCGCACGCGGCCCCTGATGCACGTCGAGGCCGGCTACGCCATGGTGCACGCCGGCCTGCTGCCCGGCTGGTCGATCGAGCAGGCACGAGCACTTGCGCGCGAGGTCGAGGAGGCGCTCGCCGCGCCGCGCTACCGCGAATTCATCGCCCACATGTACGGCAGCTTGCCGGACCGCTGGAGCGACGCGCTCGCCGGCTGGGACCGTTTGCGCGTGATCGTAAACGCGATGACCCGCATGCGCTTCTGCACGCGCGAGGGGGTCATGGAGTTTCGCGCCAAGGGAATCGAGCCGCCGCCTGGCTATGCGCCCTGGTTCGCGCTGCGCGGCGGGCGCACGGAGCCCGCGATCGTTTGCGGCCACTGGTCGGCGCTCGGGCTCAAGCTCGAGCCGCGCCTTGCGGCGCTCGATACGGGCTGCGTGTGGGGAGGCGCCCTGAGCGCCTTGCGCCTGGAGGACCGGCGCCTGTATCAGGTCCCCTGCGCAGTTTATCGCCCGATCGACGAAGCCAGAGCAGCGGAGGAAAGATGAACGACTGCGTGTTTTGCCGCATTGTAGCGGGGCAGCTTCCCGCGACGCGGGTGTGCGAGGACGCCCACGCCCTCGCCTTCATGGACATCGGTCAGGTCAATCCCGGCCACGTACTGGTCGCCGTCAAGGCGCACGCCGAGAACCTCTATGAGGTGAACGAAGAGCAGGCAACCGCGGTGGCGCGCGTCAGCCTACGCGTTGCGCGCGCCATTCGTACGGCGTTTTCCCCCGAGGGGCTGTCGGTATACCAGGCAAACGGCCGTCCCGCCGGCCAGACCGTGTTCCACTATCACCTGCATTTGCTGCCGCGCCACGCCGGCGACGGCATGGAGCTCACGTGGCCAGTTAAGAACCCGCCGCGCGATCGGCTCGAAGCCTATGCAGCGAAGATTCGCGCGGCCCTGGGCTGAGCGCAGCGTTACCGCCAAGGGCTGAAGCCGAAGGCGGTCTTGTAGCGCTCCTCGATTTCGTCGTGCGTGGGCGCGTGGTTCTGCGCGCCGCGGTGTGCGATCTTGATGGCGCCCATGACCGCGCCAAGACGCGCGGTCGTGGGCCAGTCCCAGCCCTGCGTGATTCCGTACAGCAATCCGGCGCGGTAGGCGTCGCCGCAGCCGGTCGGATCGACCAGGCGATCGGCCTTTATGCACGGAATCTCGTGACGCTTGCCTGCGGCATGGACCAGTGAGCCTTGTGCACCGAGCGTGACAACCAGCGCCTTGAGGTCTTTCGCCAAGTCCTCCAGCGTGCAGCCGGTCTTGTCCTGCAGCATCTTGCCTTCGTAGTCGTTCACCGCGACATAGTCGGCGAGCGCGATGAACTCGCGCAGCTCGGTTGCGGAAAACATCGGCAGTCCCTGACCGGGATCGAACATGAACGGGATGCCGTTCTGCGCGCACTGGCGCGCGTGCTGCTGCATGCCGTCCTTGCCGTCCGGGCTGACGATCGCGAGCGTCGCACCCAGCTCGGGACCAATCGGATTCTCGTGCGAGTGATTCATGGCCCCCGGGTGGAAGGCCGTGATCTGATTGTCATCGAGGTCAGTGGTGATGAATGCCTGGGCGGTAAACTGGCCGCGTACCGTCCTCAACAGGCCCGTGCCGATGCCGAGGCGTGCGAGACGCTCGAGATAGGGCTGGACGTCCTCGCCGACTGTCGCCATGACGAGGGGCTCCGCGCCCAGCAGACGCAGGTTATAGCCGATGTTGCCCGCAGTGCCTCCGAACTCTCGTCGCATCTCCGGCGTGAGAAAGCAGACATTGAGGATGTGCAGCTGGTCAGCGAGCAGGTGATTCTTGAAGCGATCCGGGAACACCATGATGGTGTCATACGCGATCGACCCTGTGACGAGCGTGGCCAAGCGATCTCCGTTAAGGGTTACGGGAAGAACAGAAACAGCCGGAAGCCGGTCGCGTGTACGCGCGCGGTGTCGAAGCGCACGCGAACGCTGACGTCCCCTCCCGGGGCGACGCCGCGGGCCAGCAGCTGCCCGAGGCGCGCTGCGTCGAGGTAATCCGAAGGTTTGAGTACACGGCGCACGACCGCCTGGTCGTTTTCGTCTGTGAGAGTCAACTCGAGCGAGGGGTATTCCTGCGCGAACGCGGCGCGATTGCGGATTACGGCGTTCAGCACGATGACGTTCGCATGTCCCGGATCGGCCTGCAGATCGGACGACTCGATGCTCATCAGATCCGAGTGGTGCGGCAGCCGCAGCCGGCAGCCGAGGACCTCGCAGGCTTCGGCGAGCTGCGGCCTGGCAGCCGGTAGAGCAAGGGCAATGTCGTCCCGGAAATAGAGCGCGAGCTGACCGGCGAGCGCGACCAGTGAGATGGTTCCGAGCAGCGCCCACAGCACGGTAAAGCGTCGCGGCGGCACATCGTCCTCGAGGAACTCCGGCTGCGCCAGAGGCTCGCTGCGAACAGGGCGCGGGGCTAGGGGCGGCGGCGCGGGGCGCACGGGACGCTCGGGGCGCGGGAGACTTTCGGGACGGGGCGCTGTGGGCGCCGCGGGCGGTGCGGGGCGCGCGGGGGCCGGCGGCGGACGGCTCGCGGCGGGCGCTACGGCGCTCAGGTCGAGGTTCAGGGTGATATCCGGACTGGCGCTCGCAGCGCGACGCGAGGGATCGAATAATCCTAGCTGCGGCGAAGGCTCGAGGAGGGCCGGCCCCCCTTGCTCGCCAACGAGACAGGAAACCGCGTCGAACACAGCCGAACACTTGCCGCAACGCACCCTGCCGCTGCGCGCCACCAGCTGCGCGGGCTGGACGCGGAACGCGGTGCCGCAGGTCGGGCAACGCGTGATGAGGCTCACGCGCGCGCCCCCTCGAGGAGCGCCCAGCCTTCAACCACATGTGACACGTCCAGCTCGATTGCAGGATGGTAGGCTGCGGCTACATCCCCCGCTTGCGCGGCGAGGATCCCGGAAAGCGCGAGCCGGCCGCGCGAGCGAACGCGTGCCGTGAGCGCGGGCGCAAGCAGGATGAGCGGATTGGCGAGTATGTTGGCCACCACCACGTCGTAGTCGCCTGGCGGCAGCGCCTCCGGAGTCGAGCCGCGCACGCTGACGTGATTCGCACGCGCATTGTCCCGGGTCGCGTCGAGTGCCCGGGGATCGAGGTCTACCGCATCGACCTCGGCCGCTCCCAGTTTCGCAGCGGCGATCGCCAATATACCGGAACCGCACCCATAGTCCAGCACGCGCTCGCCGCCGTGCAGCGAGCGCTCGAGAAAGTGCAGCGCCAGCCGAGTGCTGGGATGTGTTCCGGTGCCGAACGCCATGCCGGGATCAAGGCGCACGACCGCGGCGCTTGCATCGGGTGGTTCGCACCACGTCGGGACGATCCACAGGCGATCGCCGATCGGCACCGGCACGAACTGCGACTGCGTGCGGCGCACCCAGTCGTCGTCCTCGACGCGCGCGACACGAAACGCGGGCGGTGTCTCGAGCCCCGCGGCGCGCGCGCATTCGATCACGAGCTCGAGCAAGTTCGCTTCGAGAGGCAGTAGTGCGACGACGCGGCTGTGAGGCCAGGCACTGGCTGCGCTGTTCCACGATGGCTCGGCAAAACGCGCGACTTCGTGCGCCGTACCCTCGTCGGCATCCTCGAGGCTCACGGATTGCGCGCCGTGTGCCAGCAAAGCGTCGGACAACGCCTCGGCCGCGGCCTCCTCGACCTCAAGCGTGAGCGACAGCCAAGGCATCGCCTTATTTGCCCTTTGGCTTTTGCTCCTGTGCGAGCTTTTGTTCCAGGTAATGGATGGAGACGCCTCCGCGCACGAAGCGGATGTCGTTCAGCAACTCGAGCTGCAGCGGGATATTGGTCTGGATGCCCTCCACCACCATCTCCGAGAGTGCCACGCGCATGCGCCGGATTGCCTGCTCGCGCGTCGCTCCGTACGCAATCACCTTGCCGACCATGGAGTCGTAGTTGGGCGGCACGGTGTAGCCCTGGTAGACGTGCGAATCGACTCGGATGCCGGGCCCTCCCGGCGGGTGGTATGAGGTAATGCGGCCTGGCGACGGCGTGAAACGGTAAGGATCTTCGGCATTGATACGGCACTCGATCGCATGGCCGCGCAGATGGATGTCCTTCTGGCGGAAGGGGAGCTTCTCGCCGGCGGCGATACGGATCTGAGCCTGCACGATGTCGATGCCCGTGATCATCTCGGTGACCGGGTGCTCGACCTGGATGCGCGTATTCATCTCGATGAAAAAGAACTCGCCATCCTCGTACAGGAACTCGAACGTACCGGCGCCGCGGTACCCGATCTTGCGGCAAGCCTCGACGCAGCGTTCGCCGATCTTGTCGCGCAACTTGGCCGGCAGCTCGGGCGCGGGCGCCTCCTCGACGATCTTCTGGTGGCGGCGCTGCAACGAACAGTCGCGCTCGCCGAGGTATACCACTCCCTTGTGGGTGTCTGCGAGCACCTGGATCTCGATGTGGCGCGGATTCTCCAGGTATTTCTCGAGATACACCGTCGGATTGGAGAACGCCGCCTGCGCCTCGCTGCGCGTCATGGTCACGGCGTTGAGAAGCGCGGCTTCGGTATGCACGACGCGCATGCCGCGCCCGCCGCCGCCACCGGATGCCTTGATGATCACCGGATAGCCGATCTTGCGCGCGACGCGGACGATCTCCTTGGGGTCCTCGGGCAGGGACCCCTCGGAGCCAGGCACGCAAGGGACACCGGCCTTGCGCATCGCTTCCTTCGCGCTCACCTTGTCGCCCATTAGGCGGATGTTGTCCGGACGCGGGCCGATGAAGACGAAACCTGAACGCTCGACTTTGTCGGCGAAGTCGGCGTTTTCCGATAGGAAGCCATAGCCGGGATGGATCGCCTCCGCATCGGTCACCTCGGCCGCGCTGATGATGGCGGGAATGTTCAGGTAGCTCTGCGAGGCGGGCGGCGGCCCGATGCACACCGACTCGTCGGCGAGCTTGACGTACTTCGCTTCGGTGTCTGCCTCCGAATGCACGACCACCGTCCGTATGCCGAGCTCGCGGCAGGCACGCTGGATGCGAAGCGCGATCTCGCCGCGGTTGGCGATCAGGATCTTTTCGAACATTTAGCCGATGACGAACAGGGGCTGGCCGTATTCGACCGGCTGGCCGTTTTCGACCAGGATCGCTTTGACCGTGCCCGAGGCGTCCGCCTCGATCTCGTTCATGAGCTTCATCGCCTCGACGATGCAGATCGTCTGACCCTCCTTGACGACTTCCCCGACTTCGACGAAGGGCTTGGCGTCGGGTGAGGCAGCTCGGTAGAACGTGCCCACCATCGGCGATTTCACTACGTGCCCCTCTGGCGAGGGCTCGGCGGCGGGGCCCGCCGCGGCTGCGGGCTTCACCTCGGGCGGCGGTGCAACGAGTGGGGAGGGCGCCGGAGCGCTCGCTGC